>OGOP01000097.1_pt1 | contig 79080 bp, 68 predicted proteins | sample 1552591 | NCBI WGS metagenome assembly OGOP01 (sample SAMEA2580120, study PRJEB22360) | human gut metagenome | biome: human gut; feature: human-associated habitat; material: faeces | place: Denmark | collected 2008/2010 | reverse complement strand
GCGTCTGTGCGCTGCCCCGGTTCTCTTTTTCGTCTAAAGGGTTACAGTAAAACAATTTTAGAAGATTATGTAATTCCCATGATGGCTTTATCCATTATTGGCGCACGTTTGTACTATGTGATCTTTGAGTGGGATTTTTACAGTGCGCATCCTGATCAGATCATTGCGATCTGGAATGGCGGCCTGGCTATCTATGGTGGTTTGATCGTAGGGGTTCTTTACAGCATTTACTACTTTAAGCGACAGAGGATCAGCGCTTTGCGAATGGCCGACTGTATCATGCCCGGTGTCATGGTGGCGCAGGCTTTCGGACGTTGGGGCAATTTTATGAACCAGGAAGCCTTTGGAAAGATCGTACCGGAAAGCTACTATGCGTTATTTCCATCTTTTATAAAAGATCAGATGTACATTCAGGGAGCGTATCGTGAGCCGACCTTTCTTTATGAAAGTGCCGGGAATATTTTAGGCTTTCTGTTTATTTATTTTATCTTTCGTAAACGTTTTTATAAAAGACGAGGCGATTGTGCCTTTATGTACTGTATCTGGTATGGAGTGCTTCGCTTTTTAGTCGAAGGCCTGCGTACCGATTCTTTGATGATTGGTTCTTTTCGAGTCTCACAGCTTGTTTCTTTAGCAATCATCTTGCTTGGAGTATTGGGCCTCACCGGTATCTTACATAAAGCGTTTCACTGGAATCAAAAGCCGGTGATCCTTTTTGATCTGGACGGAACACTGCAGGATTCGCAACATTTAGTATTTGAAACTTTCAAGGAAGTATTTCGAATCCGTAAACCGGAACATAAACTGTCACAAGAGGAACTGTATTCTTTCTTTGGGCCTACCTTGGAAGAAACCTTTTTAAAATACTTTAAAAAGGAAGAACTGGATGATGTGATCGCCTTGTATCAAAAGATCAATATCCAATTACACGATACTTTATTGAAACCGATGCCCAATGCCTTTGAAACGGTATCGACATTACATGAACAGGGTTATAAAATGGCGGTTGTTTCCAATAAGCGAATCGGTATAGTGAAAATGGGATTAAAGGCCATTCATTTGGAGCCTTATTTTGATGTGGTCTTAGGAAAAGAGCAGCTTCCTGAACCCAAACCAAGTCCATCCGGACTCTTAGAAGCATGTAACTTGTTAAAAGTGGGACATGATGATGTAATATATGTCGGAGATAATGTGACAGATATTTTATGTGCCAAGAATATGGCTGCATATTCTGTCGGTTTCAGCAATGACGAAAGACAGTTGGAACAACAAAAACAGGTACATCCTTGTAAACAGATCACAGATCTTCGTGAATTGATTGAATTATGTAAGGAGGAACGCGCATGGAGCGACAATACGATTTGGTAATCATAGGAGCCGGGCCAGCCGGAATGGCTGCCAGTGTATATGGATCTCGTGCCGGCTTAAAAACATTATTATTAGATAACGGGGCACCGGGAGGGAAACTGATCAAAACACATTTGATTTCTAACTATCCGGGTGTAAAAGAACTTTCAGGTGTTGATCTTGCGACACAGATGTTTGAACAATCGACATCCTTTGGTGCAGAGTATGCCTATGGCGATGTCGAAAAAGTAGATGCGGATAAAAAAGTGTATTTAAGTGATGGTACAGTTGTAGAAGGAAAGGCCGTAATCGTTGCGACAGGAACGAAAGAGCGTCTTTTAAACATACCGGGTGAACAGGAAAACATCGGACGTGGCGTATCTTTCTGTGCGGTATGTGATGGAGCCTTTTTTAGAGGAAAAGATGTAGTCGTGATCGGTGGCGGGAATTCCGCTTTGGAAGAAAGCTTGTATTTAACACAGTTTGCCAATTCGGTTACGATCGTGATTCGAAGAGATGTATTCCGCGCAGAAAAGCGAATTCAGGATCAGATTCAAAACAATGAAAAGATCAAGGTGATCGTCAAGCACATTCCAAAGGAAATATTGAGTGAAAACGGCAAAGTTTCCGGCATTGTTTTGGAAAATGTAGATACCAAAGAAAAACAGACGGTTGCCTGCCAGGGAATCTTCCCTTATATCGGACAGGATCCAATCACATCTTGTTTGGAAGGTTTGGGCGTTTTAGATGAAAGAGGCTATGTCAAAGTTAATGAGCACATGGAAACATCGATCAAAGGCTTGTATGCGGCTGGTGATGTGATCCAAAAAGAACTTCGTCAGGTCGTAACAGCAACCAATGATGGTGCCATCGCCGCCCAGCATGCTTTTCACGAGATTACCGGAATTTAACCTGTAAAGGCTTTCATTTTCCGCAAAAAAATGCTTTAATAGGGATAGAACTATTAGTATTGGGGTGAAAGATATGAACGCTATGGAAGCAATCTATAAGGCTATGGATGCCTATCATGAAATTACCGGATTGCACAGTTATTTTGTACAGGACGAGACAGATATTGTCAGTGCCAGTGCCAAAGAGAAGAATTTTTTCTGTAAATGTCTGAAAACCAGCAACAGTGCTTTAAAACATTGTGATGAGTGTACAGTAGAAAACTATACACAGGCATTACAATCCATGAAGGTACAGACATATTCCTGTCATGCCGGTCTTGTCAAATGGTCGGTTCCGGTAGAAGTTAAGGGATTGACAGGTGTGATCATTTCTGAAGGAGTTATTTCTAAGCAGCAGATCAAGGAAAGTGAAGACTGGATCTCCTATTTATCGGAAAAGTATAACGTATCAAAGTCGATCCTGTTGGAAAACTATCATCAGGTACAACAGATGACAGAAGAGCAGGTGGATCGAAGCATTCAGCTTTTAAAAGATATTTTAGCTTATTATGCCGCAAGTATCAGTGAGGACTAAGGTTCTCACTTTTTTTCATGCATCAAAAAAGATGCATTATGCGATCTGAAGATATTCGCAAAGTGCATCTTTACAATCTTGTGCATCTTGATAACCGGTTTTATAGAGGCTTTCCAGTTTTACGACATCTTGTTCCAGGCGTCCTACGCCGTGCGTATCACTGGGGTAAATGACAAAAAGCTTGCCTTCCTTTTCCAACTCTTCCATTTTTTCAAACTGGGCATTGTATCGAGTGTGTCTGTTTTTACAGGCATCAATCACATAAGGATAATCTTTGTACATTTTCTCAATCATTGGCATCAGCTTGTTGGAGCTTTTACGATAGCCTCTGACTTTTGTGGAAACCACAACGATTTTTTCATAGCCTTTATCCATCATAAATTCAAAAGGAATGGAATCGCCTAATCCACCATCTAACATCTTATGACCATCAAACTCTACGATCTTAGAGATGATCGGCAAGGAGGCACTGGCACGTATATATTCCATGTTTTCCTGAATGTGCGGAATCGGTGCATAAATTGATTCTCCGTTTTCGCAATCAAAACAAACGCAGTACATACGAGTTTTAGAGTTATTGAAGGTTTTATAATCAAACGGATCGATCACATTGGGAATTTCATCATAGATGAACTGTGCATTGAACAAATCACCTGTCTGTATCAAAGATTTGAAAGAAAAGCTTCGTTTATCTACTAAATAGTGCGCACTAATACGAATGGCACGTCCTCTTTGTTCGCTGATATAGCTTGTCGCATGGCAGGCACCGGCACTGACACCGATCACACCGTCAAAATGAATGTTGTTGTCGAGAAGAAAGTCAATGGTTCCACACGTATAGGCACCACGCATGCCTCCTCCTTCTAAAACGAGTGCTGTTTTCATAACATGACCCCCTTTATTGAATATTTATTATACCGCAATTGCTGTTCGAGGCAAGGAAGTATCACCAATAAATTGATGTGGATGTGTTAGAAGGAGTATAATGATAAAAAGAAAGTGAAGTGATCAAAATGAAATTGATTCTTGCGATTATGTCGAATGATGACAGTCCTATGGTAAGTTCAGCCTTGAATAAAGATGGTTTTCAAGTGACCAAATTAGCAACGACTGGTGGTTTTCTTCGCGCCGGAAATACTACATTGATTTGTGGATGTGAAGATGAAAAAGTAAAAAACGCAATTTCTATCATTGAAAAATATTCCAGTAAACGAACAGAGCTTGTTCCTAATACAGCAGGTTATGATATGAGCCATTTTGCGACATTTCCTTTAGAGGTTCAAGTAGGTGGAGCCGTTATCTTTGTTTTGGATGTCGATCAGTTTATAAAGGTATAATTCATAAGGATATTGAAAAACTTCTTAAGAATAGGTGTTTATAGCTTATTTTTAAGGAGTTTTTTTATGTACGATAGATACTATTAAATCACACAATTTGTGATTTTTTTATATAAAAATGGGAAATGTAAAATAATATACTAGTAAAGCGATATGAAATATGGTATAAATGAATTAGTCTTATATGACTCAAATAACAAACAGGTCAAAATATGATCTTATTTAACGAATAAAAATGACAATATAGAGAATGAAATAGGAAGGTTAAAGGGTGAGAAAATGAGAAGAGGATTAAAAAAATGCTGGATTTTTTCTCTGGCTGTTTTTTTATCATTAACCACAATATTAGCTCGTGTACCACCGGATTTGACGGTATATGCGCAAAGCAAGGATGTAGAAGTATCCGCCGTAGATTTAGATGGAAATTCGTTAGGGCAAACGGTTTCCTTTGCAGGGGGAGATATTACCGAAGCCACTGCACCGAAAATAGAAGGTAAACGATTTATCCGGGCTTATGTGATTGATTCTGTAACCAATAAAAAAGAAGCGATTCAAAGTATTGAATCCAGAGGTGGACGTGCTTACATTAAGCGAATCAATGAAAGTGTAGATGCTTTGGAACGCTCTTATCTAAGTACAGATACTGCTTCTAAGATTTATTTTGAATATTTAGATATGGCGAAAACAGTAACAGTTACATATCAACCCGAAGATGGCAAAGATATTATTGTCACCGGGCCACCACATCTAGAGTTAGTGAATGGCAGTGCTGTTGGATATTTTACGGTATCTGTTCCACGAAATGCCAAACCCATAATTGAGACAAAGGAAGTTGCTTTCGATCAGGATGTGTCCACAACTAAAAGAACGGTATATCGTTACAAGATTATTACTTCAAAAGATTTAAATATTCCTATCCGAAGTGAAGTCAAAGAAACTTTGACTATCACGGCAAAGGCAAGTAATGATGGCAAACATGCCGATGATTGGAAGATGTCGGGGCTTCCTGTCTGTAATATAGGGGAAGCAACTGATAATAACAGTTATGGACGTGCGTGTGTTCGACAAGATTATTTCTATGCCCAAACAGAAATTGTTACGGGAAATATTACCAATCAGGATATTGCCAACAAAAATTCGGTTGGTGAACAAATCACAGAAAGTACAGAAACTTCTTCGTATGGCAGTACAGTTCACCTCAAAGCTTATCATGATATGACTTATTGGGGCGGAAATAAACCTGCTGTATATTCTACCTTCATGTCTATTCTATGGATCAATGGACAACCGTTTGGAGCGCCACAACCTATGGCTCGCTTTGGACCGTCTGCTTATGAAAACACATCGAAAGAGGCATCCTATAAACGGCCATACTATGAAGATGTAAATGCGAGTTGGAATAATCGCCCTGGCTATGCGAATAAATATACGCTTGTTTCCACGTTTGGACGAAGACAAGGATGGGAACCTTATTGGGGATCAAAGTATTGGAGCGAAAAGAATCGTGACAATGGTTTTTACATTTGGTACAACGATATTATAAAAAGGCATGTCATCGGACAAAAAACACAGACATATGTACAACATGGTCCGCTAGCCGGGGCAACGGTAACGATCACGATTACGGATGCCAAACCAGATAACTATCGTGGCAGCTTAAATACATTTAATGAGTATAAAGATGGTGACGGTTGGGATGACACCTCAGCTTACAATAAAGGGCAGCATAATTCACTTCGTTTAGCCTATGATATTCAAATTGATAATGCACCAACGGATATTGAGGCTATACCTGAATGGGCATCAACGAATCAGTCAAAAGTCGGAATGTATCTAAACTATGGTGTGGAAGATACATGGGTACATGCTGCTGTTGTGAATGAAACAGGTTCTGGTCAAAACAAAACCTCCACGGTCAATGATCCGGCAGATTGGCGTAAAAGTGATTCTTCTTGGTTTGCCACCGCGAATTCAAATGATCGATATGTGAATGGTGTAGATACAAAATGGGATAAAGATTTTAATCGAGAAAAACTAGATGATCCATTAACTTCCATTGTCGGGAAAGTAAAGAATGGGTATACCAAGCCCATGTATCGAGATATGGCGATTAGTGATGTACACCTTGTGCCTAATTCCAGAGAGGCAAAATATGATGATCGATATGCCAAGCCCGGCGATTTCTTTGTGAATGTACCTGTGTTTGTAAAAATAGGAAATTCCATAGAAAATGATCGAACGTACGGATATGTTTCTGTCGGAGGAATGAATGTCATTGGTGTAGAAGCAGAGCTACTACATTTGCCGGTTGATTATTATCTGGATGGCGGAACGGTTCAAACGCCTTCGGATTTCCCGGATGCGGCAACATCTAAGGCCGATGGAAATGAACGATTTATGTATGATGTGGAAGGAAATCCGATTATCCATGTACCGTTAGAAGTTCCAACTCGCGAAAACTCTCAGTTTGTCGGTTGGGGATTATATAAGGTCAGTAACGGGGTGAAAGGTGAGAAGATTGCTTCTGTTGCTCCGGGAGAAGATATTGATGTTCGAAACGAAACATTGTTTGGTCGTATCAGCGATACGCTTGGAAACGTTAACTTTGATACTGTGCGCTTGGAAGCGGAATATATCGGTACCGAACAGCAAGCTGCAGATGCGTTTGTTGTCAATCATGTCTATAAAGAAAACGAAGACAGCAAACAAGAAGATGGAACAGCGACGGTTGGATCGTTTGTTTCTATTCATGGAACAGATTCCAGCTTAACGGAAAGCGGAGAAAAGAAATTCGCACCGGATAAGTTAGAATACAATGGCAATAAGTATAAACTGGTACTTTCTGATGATGCATCGCCTAGGGGTGGATATACAACCTTTACAGATACATCGACTTCTATGACATTTACATATGTACGAACGCGAGGCACTGTAAAAGTTCGATATGAAGATACAGAAGGAAATTTATTGCCGGATACGAAAGAGATTACCCTGGTTGATAACGGACTGGAAGGTACCGAATATGAATCGACAAAGGAAGAATTTACGGATTATGTATTTGTCGACATGAAAGAGGACTCGGCCCCGGCAAAGGGTACGGTCCAAGAAGGAGATCAAACTGTTGTGTATGTGTATCGTCCTAAGGTCAAAGTTCCGAATACGGGACTGGATGTACCAATGGGCCCTACACTGGCCATACTATTGGATGCTGTGTTGGCTACGGGGATATTCTTGTTAATACGCCGTAAAAGACGAGGATTGTAAAGTAAGAAAGTCAAAGGAGAAAGAAAATGAACAAAAGATTTCAAAAAGGTTTGGCTGTTAGTGCTTTAACGGCCATGGTAGTGGCACCGTTTGCACACCCTGTATATGCTGTAGGGACTGATGCCAATTCAAATGGTCTGAATGAGACAGAGGAAAGTACATTAAATCTTAAAAAAGATTTGACAGTCAGAGATTTAGATGATGCGAATTATACACCAGAAACACCAAACGTTACTTTTGGCTACACTGTTAGCAATGGTGAAGCAGGAACTTTTACATCTAAACAAGATGATAAAGGGGATCAAGTGTTCCAGGTAAAAGCCGGTAAAGATGGAAATTTGGTTAAAGTTAACGGTACAGTGACTACAGGTAATGTTGTATTTACCCAAGATGATACAGCAAGTAAGGGTAAGGTTACTAAGGATATTGCATTGGATTTTAGTGGAATTACATTTACTGAAGCAGGTATCTATCGTTATGTGATTACAGAAGCTGATTATACGGTTAACGACAATTCTCAGCTTACAAATGCACTTCCACAAACCACAGCGAACAAAACACGTAATGTCGATGTATATGTAGAACAAGATGGTGATGCCTATAAAATTAAAGGCTATGTTGTTAGTAAAACAAGTGATTCTACTGGAAAAGATGCCGGTTTTACGGAAGAGAAAACAGATGGGAATGTAGACCCAACAAAGAGTAGTGTGTACTCTACATATGATGTAACATTAACGAAAAAAGTAGATGGCGTTTTAACAAACAATGCTGGTTATTCTTTTACTATTACATTGCCAACAGATGACAACGGTACTTATGGATATCAAAAGAATAGTGATTCGGCAACTACGGTAGAAACAACAAACGGTAACAATACTCATACTGTAACATTGGCGAAAAATGACAAAATCAAAATTCAAGGTTTGCCGGTAGGTGCAACGATTGACATCGCCGAAGACCATGTAGAAGGATTTAAATTGCCGACTATTACTGTAGATGACCAATCAAAAAAAATGACAAATGATGACGCTGGTAAGAAATGGAAATATAGCGGTGTAGGATCTAACGATGCCAATAACGATGCAACCGATGTAGTAATTACCAACAAGACAGAAAATGATTCTATCTTACCTCCTACAGGTATCTTAATGACTATCGCTCCATTTGCAGCTATGGTAGGATTGGGTGCTGCCTTGATCGCATTGTTTGCCAAAAAACGTAAAAACGAAGCTTAATTCGAACGCTAAAAAGTAAACTTTATGTTGCTGGCAGAAAGAATCGCCCGATTTGGGAATAAAATTGTATCGCTTCTGACGGCTATATTGATCATATTGCTTCTAACGTATGGTCTATATTCTTTATGGGATATTTATCGTATCAATCATAATGCCTTTATATCCGATGAGTTATTAAAGTATAAGCCCGGACAGGAAAATGGCTTAGGCTTCGATGCTTTACGAGAACTCAATCCAGATGTGAAAGCTTGGATTACCATCGATAATACACATATTGATTATCCTGTATTACAGGGAAAAGATGATATGGAATATGTAAATAAGGATCCGTTTGGTGAATTTGCACTAAGCGGTTCCATATTCCTGTCAACCAAAAATGCATCGGATTTTTCAGATATTTACAACATGACATATGGTCATCATATGGAAAATGGTGCTATGTTTGGGGATCTGACAAAAATGTTGGATTTAAACTATTTAAAAGAACATACCACGGGAACACTGTATGTACCGGATAAAACTTATTCGGTGAAATTGTATGCTGCTTTGGAATGTAGTGCTTATGAAACTCGAATCTATAACTTAGCTGGTGTGATGTCAGATATGGAAGGGTTTCAAACGTATGTAAAAGCCAATGCCACATCGTATATAGATCAAGGAGTCAAATCGACGGATAAGATCATTGCGTTGTCTACGTGCATGAGTGCGACAACCAATGGAAGGGTTGTTGTATTTGGAACATTAACGGAAACAGAAAAGGAGGTTCAATCATGATTATGTTTTTAAAAAAGAAACATTTTATTGTGTTTGGCTTTCTTTTTTGTATTTTTTGTTTTAGCTTGTTTGCGCAACCGTTACAAGCCTTGGAAACGGTAAAAACAAAATTAGATATTGAACTAGCCGTTGATGGGAAGTATCCTGATTTACTGCCCAAGGATACCTATGAATTTATACTGGAAAAGGAATCTGGTGGCACATACAAGATTGTGCAGATGGTATCCATCGTTGCCACTAAGGAAGGCAAAGCTTCGATAGAAAATATTTTGATTGAGAATGCGGGAGAGCATCATTATCGTCTCTATCAAAAGGCTGGATCGAATCAGGATATGAGCTATGATCCTACTGTGTATGATATTACGGTATATGCTTTTTATAATTCGAACCAAGAGTTGGTATGTGATGCTGTAGCCTATAAAGAAGGGGATACGCAAAAGGTATCTAACTTTGCGTTTACCAATCAAATGAATCATCAAAATGTAGTTGATGTCAGTGAAAAGAAGGATAAAACCGATACTTCAACACGGACGAATGAGCAAATGTATGCCATGTTATGTACATCCATGATTGTCTTGATGGTCGTTCTATATAGACGTTCCAGGAGAGAAACGAATGGCTCTTAGAAAGGCAAAGCGAAAAGAAGCACAACAGTATTTCCCAAAAGAATCCGTAGAATCCAGTCCGGGTCAAAAGCCAAAAAAGAATCCTAAAAAACGAGCGTTGGAGGAAATTCGTTTCTTTTTGATGCGAGCTGGGGTTCTTCTTTTGATTTTATACATCATGTTTGGCTGGATCTTTGGTCTCCATGTCGTAAATAATTTGGATATGCAGCCTAAGATATTTGCGGGAGATCTATCTTTGTTTTATCGTTTAGACCCCAGCTATAATATAGGTGAAGTACTTGTTTATCAGGTGGATGGAAAAACTTATCTTGGACGTGTGGTGGCAAGAGCAGGGGATGAAGTTGATATTACTGAAGACAACCATTTAAAAATCAATGGAGATATCATGATTGAATCAGATATCTATTATGAAACCGGTCGTTATGAGAATGGAATATCACTTCCTGTGAAAGTGCCGGCGGACAGTTATTTTCTATTGTGCGATTTGCGGGAAGGTGGAAAGGATTCTAGAATTTTCGGGCCCATTTCTCGTTCCGATATTAAAGGAAAAGTCATTACGATACTAAGAAGAAGCAATCTTTAAATCCAAAGGAATGTAATTTTAAAAACGTATTGAATGAGAAGCAGGAGATTTTTAACTCCTGCTTTTTGGTTGCTCCACTAAAAAAGAGCAAAAACTACGTGTTCGATGGCGCAATAGTTTTGGCTCTCTATATTACAGGGCTGAGACAATGTCCACACCCGGTAATGGCTTATTGAATTCTTTCCTGAATCAATTTCTGAATCTCTTCTGCTTCTTCTCTATCTTTTTGATAAATCGAAGTATTGAATTGTGTTTTGATATCCGAAACATAAATGGCGCGTACAGAATGATCCTTTAAGGTAAGCTTGATTCCTACATAAAGACTTGGTTCTGCCGCAATGCTCATAAAGGTAACACCACCTAATACTTGATGCGCAAAAGGTGTTGATTTCCCTTTGAATTTGGCATCTTCATTTGCCACAGATACTTTTTCGATATCCGTATAAGCTACCTCTCCAGAAGATCCGATAAGAATGGATAATTTCTTATTCTCATCATCAAATACAACAGATTGAAATTCTTTTTTCATGATCTTTACCTCAATTTTTCCAGCGATTTTTTAGCAAGCTCCCTATCTTCTTCGTACTCTTTGGTTTGAAAGCGTACCAGGCGATAAGATACGGGGGCAACAAGCTTATCCTCTCCGATTTCCATATAGATACAGATATAGAAAGATGGTGGGCTTAACCATCCGGTGGGAATAGCTGTATCGGCAATCGTATGTTGATAAGCAGTAGGAGAATCAATAAACTTTTTATCAATGTTTACGATCTTACAGTTAGATACAGAAGATATAGGATATTCTTTACCGTGAATGTAAACATGATTCTCTTTAATTTGCAGGGTATGCATGATAACCACCTCGCTTAAAGCAATCAATAAGCAATATGTATGATCATTTATTAGATCATTACCATGATGAAGTGTTTTTTAACTAATTTAAGAGGGTAGCCTTTATTTATTTTCATTATATGTACAATTGTATGAAAATGCAATAGAATAATAGTCTTTACTTTTTATAAGCTGTTATATTGATTAGAAAAATCAAAAGCAGAACGAATTTGATTGATAGATTCTCTAGGGATTTTTTGGGTTTTCGCAAGACTTTCCCAATTGTTATGTACGGTTTGCAGAATGAACTTAATATCTTGTTTTGCTTTTAACGAATCCATTCCAATTAATTCAGAAAAGTTGATTAACGTTGGTAGACTAATTCGATTGTCATCATCTGTGACATTGAGAGATAAAGTATCACCATAAGGAATAGGGTTTACATCATAAAGCGGAGATAAAATCCATCCTTTTTTACTCAATAAAAATCCATGATTTCTTAAATGATCATCTGTGTTTGAAACAGCCATATTAAAAATGATCCTTTTCCAAAGTTCATGAATATCTTGATTTGGAGTAGCGCCATAGGCTTTTATAAAATCAACGATATCTAAATAACTTGAACCATCTTGAGCAGAAGCACCGTCTATTTTTCCCAGCAATGTCATAGCGGATGAGAAATGGATGCGTTTCTTCCCAATTCTATCAAATCTTTTTGTCAGAAAAGTACTGCCATATTTTGAAAACTTTTGAACCGATGTTTGCGGGACTTTAAGTCCACATAATTTTGCCAATTCCATTGTCAGCTTTTCCCAAGCTCCTATATCGGTTTCATCGTATTTAGACGGGAATTTTGCTATCCACAATTCGCCTTTTGTATCTTGGATGGTGGCTTTTGGTCTGGCTCCCCCTAGTGAAGATCCGGGCTTGATTAGCTGTTTGATCCATTTTTCTATATTGTCTTCTCTGTTAGTTTCAAAACCACGGGAAGCTTCTTCTAAATCTCTTAACGTAGCCCAGGGAGGGACTGCTTCATCTTCGTTGTCAGATAGAAATGGTCCATTCTTTTCTGTTTTAAATCGTAAGGCACCCATTCTTGTTTCGTCATAAACTCCTAACAGGAAATCGCTTGTAGTTAACGTTTTAGGTTTTCTACCTTCTTTTTGAGCGATAATCAGTTCTCTTCTTTTCATCAAAGTTTGTCCCCAACGATCTGGGCATGAGTCTGAAAAGATACCAAATAATTCTTGATGTATTGGATATTGTCTGCCTTGGTAAAATTCAAGATTAGGATCTAGGATGAATTGAGTTATAGAAGTAGATTTTAACCAGGTATCATCATACTCAAACGAATAGTTTTCAGATCCTCTACTTTTAGATACAAATAATATCCCCATTAATAGAGGTTCATCATGACTCCAATTTTCATAAACATAAATTTTTTGTTCTTCGTTTGCCATAAGATTCCTCCTATCTCTTTTTTAGTAACTCTATATCTTGCAGCTTTCTTCCTAATTCATCATCTTTTGCGATTAATAATAAATCTTTATCCATGCCATTGATCGCATGAAGAACGGCAGCATAAACTCCCATAGATACAGAAGAGTTTCCTTTTTCAACGTTCCATAATGTAGAGCGACTAATACCAGCTCGTTCGGCCGCAAGAGTTGCCGAAATTCCTCTTCTTAAACGGGCTAGTTTGATCTGTTCTCCCATTTGTTTAAGAATATTTTCTGTACTTCGCATGATTTTTACTGTTTTTTTTGCCATATTGCACCTCAATGTTTGATTACAAAAACATTATAGGCTATTTTGTTTTTGTAATCAAACATTTTTAATTGTTTTTAGAACAATTAGACTGAATAAAAAGATAGGAAAATCAAACAGGTAAACTATTGGCTAATGTGTTAGCTGTATCTCACCATTTCTTCTTGTTTTTCTATAAATAAAGGTTTAAACTAAGAACAGTTCTTAGAAAAGGGGATAAAATGTACAAGGTTTCGAGGCAAAGAGAGTGGATCTATGATTATATTCAGTCACATCCAGATCGTCATATGAGCGTAGAAGAAATCTATGAAGGTCTAAAAGAAGAAAATCGTGAGGTTTCAGTTGCGACCGTATATAGAAATCTGAAGATCTTACAAGATGAAAATCGGATTGCCAGCTTAATGTTGGAGAGTGGGAAACAGGTTTTTGATAAGACATGTCGGCCACATGATCATCTGATTTGCACAACTTGTCAAAAAGTCTTTGATGTGGATATGCCTTATGATCGTTCCATTGAGCGCAAAGCGGAAAATCAGTTGCATATTCCCATTGAATCGCACTCTCTTGTGTTGTATGGAACATGTGCAGATTGTCTTCAAAAGAAAGGTAAGGTATAGGAAAATGGAATTAAAAGGATCTAAAACAGAAAAGAATTTGCAGACTGCATTTGCCGGAGAAAGCCAGGCTCGTAACAAATACACGTATTTCGCCAACGTAGCTCGCAAAGAAGGTATGAATCAGATTGCGGAAATCTTTGAAGAAACAGCTCGTAACGAACAAGAACATGCTCGTTTGTGGTTTGAAGCTTTAGGTGGAATTGGCAGCACAGATGATAACTTAAAAGCAGCCGCTGCTGGTGAAAACTATGAATGGACAACAATGTACAAAGAATTTGCCGATACAGCTCGTGAAGAAGGGTTCACTAAGATTGCTTTCCAGATGGACAAAGTAGCTGAAATTGAAAAACAACATGAAGAACGTTACTTGAAATTATTGTCCAATGTAGAAGAAGGAAAAGTATTCTCCGGAGAAGAAAGCGACACTTGGATTTGTGGAATTTGTGGTTTCCAATATACAGGTGCTAATGCTCCTAAAGCTTGTCCGGTATGTGGATATCCTCAGTCTGTATTCCGTAGAATTGCGAAAAATTATTAATAGATTTATTGTTTTAATTGGAAGAGCTGCTCTTTTAAAAAGAGTGGCTTTTTTTGTGATGTTCCATATGAAAAACTCTTTTGATATCATTAATAGTATCTATTTATTAAGTATTGAATTAAACATTTTCAATCGCCTTAGTTTACTGAAACAAACTAAATAATCTGTGAAACAAAGAAAAATATATTGATTATAATAAAATTTGCGGTTATAATACAGATGATTTAAAAAGAAAGCGTTTTCGGCCGAACGCATAAGGAGGAAAAGATGAAAGCATTAACTCGGTATTGTAGCGATCAGGGAGAATTTGGTGGATATCATTATATTGATTTACCAGCCCCGGAATGTGGTCCTGATGATATTGTTATTAAATTAAAAGCAGCAGCTATTTGCGGTGCAGATATGAAACATTGGTATGCAGATTTGAACAATGAAAATCATTCAACAGAATTGGATTCTATTCGAGGACATGAATTTGCCGGTGTCATTGTTAAAGTGGGAGAGAACGTAAAGAAATGGCATGTGGGGCAAAGAATTGTATCGGATAATAGCGGACAGGCTTGTGGGGAATGCCCGGCATGCGAGCAAGGTGATTTTATGCTTTGTGAACATAAGAGCGGATTAGGATTAGATCATAATTATAAAGTATTTGGTGGATCTGGCGGCTTTACAAAATATGCGAAGATTCCTGGAGAAATATTGAAATTACATCCACATGCCATTTGGGAAATCCCAGAGGGCGTTAAATATGAAGAAGCAGCAGTATTGGATCCTATTTGTAATTCTTATAAGGCGGTAGCTCAACAATCTAGCTTACTTCCTGGTCAAGATGTAGTTGTATTTGGTACAGGACCGTTAGGTTTGTTTGCTGTTCAGATTGCTCGTATTATGGGTGCTGTTAACATTGTTATGGTAGGATTAGAAGAAGATGTAGAAACACGCTTTCCAATCGCAATGGAAGTTGGAGCTACTCATTGCGTCAATGCTTCAAAGGAAGATGTGGTAAAACGTTGCACGGAAATTTGTGGGCGAGATAATCTAGGATTAGTTATTGAATGTTCAGGAGCTAACATTGCCTTAAAACAGTCTTTAGAAATGTTGAGACCAAACGGAGAAGTGATTCGTGTAGGAATGGGATTTAAACCATTGGAATTTTCAATCAACAATATCACTGAACTGAACAAAAGTATCATTGGGCACATGGCTTATGATTCTACTTCATGGAGAGAAAGTATTCGATTGTTGAAGTCTGGTGCCATTAAAGTGCAACCAATGATTACACATCGTTTAGGTCTTTCGAAATGGAAAGAGGGTTTTGCAGCTATGGCAGATAAATCGGCTGTTAAAGTTATCTTCCATTACGATGAAGAGGATAAGGATGTAGCTGAATTTGGTGAAGAAGAAACTCCTAATGATTACGATTTTAATGATTGATAAAGAAAATGAGTAGAAATAAATTGTATTTGGCTCCATCTATGGGCTGTTGTGACTTGTTTGATTTTAAACATCAGGTTGAATTTATAGATAGTAAAGCAGATTTTTTACACATTGATATTAAAGATGGAAATTATGTAAAAACCTATAGTATCGGCCCTGACTTTATGAAAACATTAAAACCTGTTGTAAAAACACCAATGGATGCTCATTTGATGGTTAAACATCCGCAATGGATCATAGAAGAATGTGCAAAAGCAGGAGCCGCCTATATTACACCTCATACAGATTGTATAGAAAGTGATGCTTTTGTCACAATTCATAAAATTTTAGATTTAGGATGCAAAGCAGGTATTGCTTTAAATCCTTCTACTTCTTTGGAAACCATTCGTTACTATTTGCCACTTTTATCAAAGGTTACGATCATGATTGTAGATGCAGGTTATGCGGGTCAAGAAGTTATAGAACAAATGTATGAAAAAATTCAGACATTAGTTCAATGGCGTAATGATATGAAACTAGATTTTTTGATTGAAGCAGATGGATCAATGAATGCAGATGTTTATGGCCCTCTATATGAAGCGGGAGCGGATGTAGTTGTTTTAGGACCACCGGCTTTATGGAACAAGGATAAGGATATTGAAAAAGCATGGAACATTATGCAAAAAGAAGTAGAAAACGCATTAATACATGTGAGTAGAAAGTGATAGGAATAGGGAAATGGATAATGTAAAGGGCGCTAATATTGGCGCAAGATTAGATCGCCTACCAAATTCTGGATGGCATACAAAGATGTGGCTAATAACAGCATTTGCACTTTTAGTATGCTGGTCAAATGGAATAGGTGGTGCGGTACAGAATATTTTGTTAAATGAAGTACATTGGTTAAAACCTGGATCGATGCTGTTGGCTATGTGGGGAACGACTTATACAATCGGACAATTGTTTGGAGCACTAATCGGAGGGCCTATTGGAGATAGAATCGGAAGAAAGAAATCTATCCTTTTATATGAGGTTGTACATATTATTGTGATGATCGGTGCAGCTCTTTCACCAAATGTTGAAATTTTATATATTTTCCGCTTGTTACAAGGTTTTGCGCTAGGTGCATTGCTGGTTGTTTTATTTGCAGGGTTTACGGAATATGTACCGGGAAGAAATCGTGGAACATGGTCCAGTCGAACTTCATTTATTGGAAACTGGGCACATCCTATATGTAATTTGATTGCGTTAATTCTGATTGGTACAGGTATGAGCATGAGCATGAATTGGCGAGTGGAATTTATGATTCCATCTGTTCTTTCTATTATCGCAACTTATATGATTTATAAAAAATTTCCAGAATCTCCAAGATGGTTAGAAGCGCAAGGCCGTGTTGAGGAAGCAGAAGAAATCATGAGTCGAATCGAGAAAGAAATTGAAGAATCTACAGGTGAGCCGCTGCCACCAGTAACCGAAGCTCCAAAAGAAGTTAAAAACTTGCCATATTCAGCCTTATTTAAAGGAGCTCTTCTTAGAAGAACAATTGTTGGATCTCTTGTTTTGATTGGAATGAACACAATTCAATACACCTTGATGAATTGGATGCCTTCTTTATTGGTTGGATTAGGATATGATACATCACAATCTCAATTTATGACTGTATTTGGATTGTTTGGAGCTCCATTCGGAATTTTCATTGCTTCTCTGATTATGGATAAAGTATCAAGAAAATTGTTAGGTGTTCTATTGTTGAGTGGTATGGCCGTGTTTGGAATTATTATCGGGTATGTAACACAAGCAGGTTTGGTTGGAATGAATGGATTAATCATTTTAACTTTCTTAATGAATACGATCATCTACATGTATGTTTGTTATGCCTCTGCCGTATATGTTCCAGAAATGTGGCCTACATCTGCTAAATTATCGGGATCTGGTTTCTCAAATGCGATGGGACGAGTTTCAAATGTGTTATTTCCATTTTTAGTTACTACCTTAGCTGCACAAAGTCCAAGTTACGTCTTTATATTACTGGCTATTGTAGCTCTGATTATTGCCATTGGTGTGATTTTCCTTGGTGTAGAAACTAGAGGGGAATCGGTTGAAGATATTGGAAATGTTTAATAAGTATTAGGAAGATCAAGTAAATTCTAGTGTAAGTTCTCCTTAAAAATCAATTTTTTCTTCCTGTTATTTTAGAAAGGTTATTTATGAAAAATACAAAAGCAATATTGGTCGAACCTAAACATTTTGAAATTAAGGATGCAGAGGTTCCACAACCTAAAGATAATGAAATTTTATTAAAAGTAGAATATGTTGGAATGTGTGGATCTGATATTCATGGATTTGAATTTGGTCCTTTTATTCCACCAAAGGATCCGAATCAAGAAATAGGATTAGGGCATGAAGTCGCTGGGGAAGTTGTAGGCATTGGATCTAAAGTGACGAAATTTAAGATAGGAGACAAGGTGCTGATTGAACCAGGTGTACCAGATGATACATGTGAGTATTGTCGTACTGGTAGATACAATATCTGTCCAGATGTAGATTTTATGGCTACACAGCCCAATTATAGAGGGGCATTATGTAACTATATGACACATCCTGAAGAATGGACTTATAAGATTCCTGAAGGTATGAGTGTTATGGAAGCTGCATTGGTGGAACCGGCTGCCGTAGGCATGCATGCAGCGATTTTAGGACAGGCAAAGCTTGGAAGTCACATTGTTATCTTTGGTGGAGGTACGATTGGTTTAATGACTTTACAGGCGTGTAGAAGTTTAGGTGCTACAGATATTACAGTAGTTGATATTTTACCGAAACGTTTGGACTTAGCTTTAAAATTAGGTGCTAAAAGAGTAATAAACGGAAAAGAAGAGGATGCAGTAAAAGTTCTTCGTTCTTCTCAATGGTATGGAGATCATGGTGTTGATTTAGTTTTTGAATGTGCTGGTTCAGCGTTTACTGCAAATCAGGCCGTACAGGTTGTAGCGCGTGGCGGAAGAATCATGATGGTTGGTACGCATTCAAAACCAGTACCGATTGATTTCTTGAAGATTAATCGAGAAGTTACGATTCAAACTTCTTTCCGTTATTGTAATAACTTCCCACAAACTATAGAAGCAATTGCCAGAGGAAAGTTTAATGTAAAAGATATGGTAAGTCATGTTTATGATTACAAAGATGTACAAAAAGCGTTTAGCGATGCCATTGATCCGGTAAAAAAAGCCGATATGATCAAAGGTGTAATTAAGGTAGAAGAGATTTAGAGAGGTATAAAAATGTTAGCGGATATTCGTTATTGGGAAAATAAAGCCAAAGAAGGAAAATTTGCAATTCCACACTTTAATGTATGGAATGCAGAGATGTTAATGGGTGTTATAGATGCTGCAGAAGAAGCGCAAGCTCCTATTATCATTTCTTTTGGTACAGGATTTGTGGGAAATACATCTTTTGAAGATTTTTCAAACATGATGGTTTCGATGGCAAAACAAGCTTCTGTTCCGGTGATTTGCCATTGGGATCATGGTCGAAGTATGGAGATTATTCAAAATGCTTATAATCATGGAATGAATTCTGTTATGCGAGATGCCTCTGCTTTATCTTTTGAAGAGAATATTCAGGAAATTAAAACAGCAGTGGACTATTTTCATCCATTAGGTATTCCTGTAGAGGCAGAGCTTGGACATGTTGGAAATGAAACTATATATGAAGAAGCTTTAAGTGAATATAAATACACAGATCCTGCACAAGCAGCAGAGTTTGTTCAAAGAACAGGATGTGATTCGTTAGCGGTGGCAATTGGAAATGTGCATGGGGTTTATAGTTCTGAACCTAAATTAGATTTTGATGTCATTAAAGCATGTAGAGATGCGGTTGATGTTCCTTTGGTGTTGCATGGAGCTTCCGGTATCGGGGATGAAGATATTCGTAAATGTATTTCGTTAGGAATCGCAAAAATCAATATTCATACTGAACTTTGCCAAGCTGCTATGGAGGCTATCTCAAAAAATACAGATAAGTCTTTCTTGGAATTGGAAAGATTAGTTCGTCAAGCAATTAAAGAAAGAGCTCTTTATAAGATTCGTCTCTTTGGGGATGAAAATAAGGCTAGTTTATAAACTATGGAAAAACAATTTGATGTGCTTTGTGTAGGCGCTGCTGTCATCGATATTCCTTTACAACCGGTTAGTAAAAATATATTTGACGTAGAGTCCTATCCTTTGCAGCAAATAAGCATGACAATTGGTGGTGATGCTATCAATGAATCGACTATTATCTCTAGGCTTGGTCATAAAACGGCTTTGGCAACTATGGTTGGAGATGATGCGGCTGGGCAATATATCATTCAACATTGTCAGCGGGAAGGAATTTGTGTAGAGGGTATTCGAACCAAAGAAAATATAGATACTTCTATTAATGTAGGATTAGTTACTCAGGATGGAGAACGTACATTTGTTACAAACCGTAATGGAAGTCTATGGAAAATGACGATAAAAGATATTGATCTTGCTTTAGTTCCCAAAGCAAAAATATTGTCTTTGGCAAGTTTTTTCAACAATCCTTTATTAGACAATGATGCACTAGTTAAGATTTTTTCAAAAGCTAAATCAAACAATATGATTATAACTGCAGATATGATTAAGCCAAGATTAAATGAGACGTTGGATGATTTTTCGGAAGCATTGAGTTATGTAGATTACTTTTTCCCGAATTTTGATGAAGCTTGTTTGATGACAGGAGAAAGCGATGTAGAACTCGTTGCAAAGAAATTATTGTCTTATGGTGTAAAAACAGTAGTGATTAAAATAGGAAAAAGAGGAGCTTATATTCAAACACAGAATCAGGAAGGTATGATTGTACCGGCAATGAAAGGAATTAAAGCTATTGATACTATTGGGGCTGGTGATAATTTTGCTTCCGGTTTCATAAGTGGACTTTTGGAAGGAAAGTCACTAAAAGAGTGCGGAGAATATGGAAATGTGACGGCATCTATAGCTATTCAAAGTATTGGAGCTACAACCGGTGTAAGAAATCGCTTAGTATTTGAACAACGTATGAGGGAATATCGTCAACAATATCCAGAAGTATAGAAGAGAGGAAACAATATGAGATATGCAGAATTAGGAAATTCAGGGATTCAAGTTTCAAAGATGGGACTTGGAACCTGGGCTATTGGTGGAGGTCCTGCTTGGAGCGGTGATCTCGATGAAAAACGATGTATAGATACTATTGTAGCAGCTGTAAACAATGGTATTAATTTGATTGATACGGCGCCGGGATACAATTTTGGAAATAGTGAAATCATTGTAGGAAAAGCCCTTAAAGAAGTGGATCGTTCAAAAGTCGTATTAGTAACAAAATGTGGGGTTGTATGGAACAGAAAGGGAAGTGTATGGAATAAAGTTGGAGATCGTCAATTATATAAATTATTGACACCTGAATCTGTACGTTTGGAAGTCGAAGAATCATTAGAACGCCTGGGTACAGATTATATAGACTTATACATGACACATTGGCCTTCCGTTGAGCCGTATTATACCCCGATTCGTGAAACGGTTGAAGAATTAAACAAATTGAAAAAAGAAGGGAAAATTCGTGCCATAGGTGCTGCCAATGTAAGTATTGATCAAATCAAGGAATACTTAGATTGTACACAATTAGATCTTGTTCAAGGAAAATATAGTGTTTTAGATCGCGCTGTAGAAGAAGAATTAATTCCGCTATGTGTAAAAAATAAAATTACTATGCAGGCATACTCACCTTTGGAACAGGGACTGTTAACTGGTACTATATCCAAAGATTATCGTCCGGAGCCGGGCAACGCAAGAGCAAATAAAAAATGGTGGCAGCCTGGGAATATGGAACGAGTTATTGATATGCTAGAAGCATGGAAGCCTCTGGCTCAAAAATATAATGCGTCAATTCCAGCTCTTTGTTTAGCTTGGATCATGAACCAGGGAGATTCTATCAATTTATTAAGTGGTGCTACCACACCTGCTGAGGTAGAGATGAATGCAGTTGCTGCCGACATTGTACTTTCTAAAGAAGATTTAGCTATGATGCGTAAAATGGCAGAGGCATTAGATCAAGAATAATAAAATTTATCATTTATAAACGCAAGAAACGTTTTCAACACAATCGTCAATATTTGAGCTTATAAATGGTTGAAAGGTATGAAACCTCTGTCTATAATATTTGGTTTTCATACCTTTTTTAGAAAAAGGAGTCCTCTATGAAAAAGAATAAAGAAGGAAAATCCTCGATTGTACGCCGTATGATTTGGGCGGTTGTTTTAGGATTTATGTGTGGTATATTGATGATCATCTTACGAGAGAACTCAACAGGAGATTTATCAAACGCTTGGAAATTTGTTGATGCTCTACTATTTCAAGATATTACAACAACAAAAGGAATTGAAGGAATTGGCTTGTTTTATATTGTAGGACAGATATTTATGCGGGGCTTACAGTTAGCCATTGTCCCTTTGGTTTTAACTTCACTTTCTCTTGCTTTATGTTCACTTGCGGATCCAAAAAAATTAGGAAGAATTGCAATCAAAACATTTATCACATATCTTTGTTTTTATCTTGCGGCAGCAACATTAGCGGGAGTAGCAGCTTATGGAGTGAAATTAACTGGTGGCTTTGATGTTGTATTACCATCTACTCAGGCTGCAGAGATTGCAACGATGGAAGGATATAATCCTTTGGTTACTATTGTAAATGCGGTGCCGAATAATATTTTTTCTGCCTTTACATCCAACAATGCAATATTATCTGTTGTTGTAACTGCATTAATTTTGGGATTGTGTATGACATATCTAAAAGACAAGGCAGAACCGCTAAAACAAGTGATAGAAAGTCTAAATGAAGTGATACAACTTTTTTTGAATTTTTTGATTGATAAAGTGGGCCCTTTTGCGATCTTTTGTATGATTACACGAGCTTTAGCTGTATATGGGGTAGAATACATTCGACCAACTTTGGTTTGGATGATAACAACAATAGTTGTTAGCTTAGTTCTGGTATCTACTATCTATCCCATTGGAATCTTTTTAACCACTCGACTGAATCCACTTCCTTTTATGAAAAAGGTTTTTAAAGTTGGATTGTTTGCGGCTGCAACAAATTCATCGGCTGCAACGTTACCTTTAAATGTAAAAACTTGTACGCAAGAATTAGGTTGTACTGAGGAAATATCAAGTTTTGTGTTGCCAACGGGGATGACAATTAACATGAATGGTACAACAGCAATGCATATGATTGCGATTACCTTTATTGCTTCGGCAGCAGGTTTGGATATTTCTCCCGCCACTTTAGTATTGGCAGCTTTTCTGTCTATATGTACAGCTATGGGAACACCGGCAATCCCGGTTGCCGGAACAACTATGGTTTATGTTGTTATGATGGGGTTAGGTTTAAATTCTGAATTATGCATGATTGGATATTCCTTGGTTTTAGCAATGAATTATCTGCCGGGCATGGCGGTGATAACGCTAAATGTAATTGGTGATGCTGCGACAAATGTTATTGTAAACTTTAAAGAAGGGGTATTGAATAAAGAACAGTATATGGAAAAATCATCTAATGGAAAAGAAGTCAAATAACATTTTGACAGTTTCAATTATACCGATGTAAAATTTGAGGTAGAATAGGGGCTTGGTTATGGCAAAAAATCGTCTAGAGCAAATGAAGCAATATATACATGAAAAAGGAAAAGTTACAGTTTCAGAATTAAGTAAACAATGGAATATAACAGAAGAAACAGTACGAAGAGATTTAGACAAATTAGAAGCAGATGGAATTTTAACTCGTATTCATGGTGGGGCTATCTGGAATGAATCGATTCGTCATGAAGGAATATATTTTTATCAAAGACAACGAAGAAATTTTGCCGCAAAGAGAAAACTGGCAACCTTGGCATTGCCATTGATTAAGTCTAGTGGTGTTATATTTGCGGATGCAAGTTCTACGGTATTAGAAATGTTGCGTTTATTAGCGGATGAGCCTAATTTAATCGTAGTCACAAATTCTGCTGAGATATTTTTAGATTCGGCAAATATGAAAATGCATTTAATTTCTACTGGTGGAATTTTTAATAACAATTCTATGTCTTTTCAAGGAGAAGTTACCAAAAATGCAATTCGAAAATATAATGCGAAATTAGCGGTTATTGGTTGCAAGGGGATGACAATGGAACAAGGAGTACTTGATTCCTATGAGAGTGAAGCAGAAATAAAAAAAGTGATGTTAGAACAGGCGGATCAGGTAGTTTTGTTAATTGATCATACTAAATTTGATCAAATCGCATTTTTGAAGCTTATCGATTTTGATCAAATTAATTATGTTGTAACAGATCGATGCCCATCAGATTCATGGATTGAATTTTTTAAAGAACATCATATTCAGTTGATTTATGAATAAACTCTGAATGATTAAAGTTTGAAGTGGAAAGACTCTATCACTTATTTGATATAGAGTCTTTTTTTGTGGCATAAAATTTGACTGAAATAAAAGTATAATGATAAACTGATACTAATTGATATCAATTAGTATCGGAGGTTATATGGAAATTACCAAATTCTTAGAGATTCTTCACGATAAAAAATTTATGGATTATAGAAAGATGAGTAATAAATATTCAGATACATTTCAGGAATATTTAGATACGCTTTCTATGTTTTATAAGAAACTTCCTTTAGAAGACGCACAGGGAAATTTTATGGTGTTTTTGGAAGAGCCTTTAAAAATTCAAACATCTACACTTAGAACATTGTTTCAAAATCAAAGTGATTTATATAGTAAAAAGTCTTTGGAAACAGAAATTATTGCGACTTCCGCCATAGAAAATATTGATTTTTCCAGAGATAGCGTGCGATCTATTTTATCAGGACAGGCATCTAAGAATGAAGAAGAAAGAAGAATTGAAGGTCTAAAAAAAGGAATGGAATTTATTGCAGACCGAGACAATAAGATCACGGAAGAGAATATATATAAGTTGTATAAGATGGCAATTGGTAAATATCTCGATGAAGAAAATCAGTTAAAGGAAGGCAATTTATATCGTCATGATTCGGTTTATGTAGTAGGAACAAAAGTAGAACATATCGGAATTAGCTACAAGCAAGTTTCTTCGTATATGAAGTCTTTGGTTGGATATATAAATCAAAAAGATGACATACAAGATCTTATTAAAGCTTGTATTATTCATTTTTATATCGCTTATGTTCATCCATGGTTTGATGGAAATGGTAGAATGGCCCGATTAGTACATCTTTGGTTTTTGGTACAAAGAGGGTATCAATCAGTATTGTTTATTCCTTTTTCCAGTTTTATTGAAAAGACAAGAAAACAATATTATGATGCCTATCAAACCATTGCAGACAATTATCGCTATACGCATAAAATAGATGTAACACCATTTTTGTTGTATTATATAAATAATGTTTATAACAAGATCGAACAACCATTACAGGAGGCTACTTTTTCTGTATATCGATCAGTATTAGATCATAAAAAGATCACAAATAAAGAAGATAAGTTATGGAAATTTGTCTTATCTTATTTTGGTACGGAAGAATTCTCAACGAAAGAATTGGAAAAGGCATATGGAGATGCAGCCTATGCCACGATTCGAAGCTTTGTATTAAAATTTACGGATTTAGGTTTGTTGACGGCAATTTCTTATACGACAAAGAATAAGTATAGGGTGAAAAGATAAATAAGATAAGCATTATTTAAACATAGTCTTGTTTTACAAAAAACCTATAAAAAACTGCAAGAAAGCAGAAAAATATATATAAAAATCTGCAGTATTGCAGGTTTTTATAAAATTTGATTCTTTTCCAGGAAAAATTTTAAAAATGGAAGAATTGTTGTATAGTTAACTTAATTAGAAGATGGGAGTGCTTTTCATGTCTTTAGTAACTTGCCTGCTTATATTAGTTGTTGCCTTTTTGGCCGGTGTAGAAGGAATTTTAGATGAGTTTCAGTTTCATCAACCGTTAGTAGCATGTACCTTAGTTGGTTTGGTATCCGGATATTTAACAGAAGGCGTTTTGTTAGGGGGCTATTTGCAGATGATGGCTTTAGGATGGGCTAATGTTGGTGCGGCGGTTGCACCGGATGTAGCGTTAGCTTCTATTGCCTCCTCGATTTTGATGGTTCATGGATTACAGGGAAATCTTCCTGTAGATTTTGTGATTTCTGTATCAATTGCGATTGCCATTCCTTTATCGGTGATTGGTTTATTTTTGACAAAGTTTTGCAGGACAAAAGCAATCCAACTGGTACAAAAGATGGATCAAGCGGCATTGCAGGCAGATTTTAAAGCAATGGAAAGACAACAGCTATTAGGTATAGGTATGCAGGGAATGCGTGTAATGCTTCCGGCTTTGTTGCTGGTGTTGATTCCAAATGATTGGATCATTTCTTTGATTGCTGCCTGCCCGGTTGTTGTATTAAGAGGTTTGAGTGTTGCCAAAGGATTGATTCCAGCTTTAGGCTTTGCGATCGTCATTAATGTATTGGCTTCAAAAGAAACATGGGTTTTCTTTGCACTGGGATTTATTTTGGCGGGTATTTCATCACTTTCCCTGGTTGGTGTTTGTATCATTGGTGCTGCGATGATGTTGATTTATATGGCTTTGAAAAAAGGGACAGATCAAGGAACGAATTTTGATGTTGATGCATCAATCAGTGATTTGCTGGATCGATAGATCAGTGTGGGGTGTGATATGCACATCCTTTTTTTACGTTTTTTCAAATTTTCTTCAAAAAAGTTTGGATTTTAAGTTTCAAAGGCCTTTATATGCTAAAGACATCAAAAGAAAAGATAGTTAGAGCACAATGATTCATGTTAGAATGTAAAGGATGAAAAGGAGAACAGGTTCATGAAAATTCTAGTGATTGGAAAAAGTGGAAGAGAACATGCTTTGGCTTTGGCATGTTCTAAAAGCAAACTTTGTACACAATTGTATATGGCACCGGGAAATCCGGGCATGGCAAAAATTGGTACATGTGTGAATGTTTCGGATAGTGATGTAGATGGATTGGTGGCATTCGCCAAAGAAAAAGAGATTGATTTAACAATCGTTGGACCGGAGGCAACTTTGTCTTTGGGCGTTGTGGATGCGTTTCAAAAAGAAGGGTTGAAGATCTTTGGCCCGACAAAAGCCGCTACACAGGTAGAATCCAGCAAGGACTTTGCGAAAAAGATCATGGCTAAATACAACATTCCTACGGCGGCTTATGAAACCTTTGATGATTATGAAAAGGCAGTTGCCTATGTAAAAGAAAAGGGAGCGCCTATTGTTATTAAGGAAGATGGATTAAAAGCTGGAAAAGGTGTAACGGTTGCCTATACGTTAGAACAGGCATTGGAAGCTTTAAAGATTGCGTTTGACATTCCGGGCAATAAAGTGGTTGTGGAAGAATGCTTAGTCGGCTTTGAATTCTCTTTGATCTGCTTGGTGCATAATGATGTAGTCGTGCCATTACAGATTGCCCAGGATCATAAGTGTGTGGGTGATGGTGATACAGGGCCTAATACCGGTGGTATGGGATCGTATAGTCCGGTTAAAAAGATCACACCGGAAATCATTGAATATACGATGAATACTGTTATGATCCCTATGGCTAAGGCCATGATGCAGGAAGATGTTTCATTTACCGGTTTCTTGTATGGCGGTTTGATATTGACAAAGGATGGCGTCAAAGTCATCGAATTCAATGCTCGTTTTGGAGATCCAGAAGCCGAAGTCATTCTACCTCGACTGGAAAGTGATTTTGTACAAGCTATTCTGGATGTCATGGATGGAAAAAAGGTAGAATTGAAGTGGACCGATAAAGTCAGCCATGGTGTGGTTTTGGCCAGTACAAACTATCCGGCAAGTTCGACAAAGGGTGCCGTCATTGAAAATCTGGATGCGGTAGATGCCCTGGTTTATCATATGGGAACCAAAGAAGCGGACGGACACTTAGTAACAGATGGTGGACGTGTATTGATGATTACCACCTTGGAAGATACACTGGAAAAAGCTTATGAACATACATATAAAGAAGTAGAAAAGATTCAATGCAGTGATTTGTTTTATCGTCATGATATAGGAAAGAAGGATATGGAACATGAGTAAGTCAGATTTAGAGATTGCACAGGAATGTGTCTTAGAACCGATTGAAAAAGTAGCAGCTAAAATTGGTATTCCATCCGATTGTCTGGAACATTATGGAAAATATAAGGCAAAATTATCCTTTGATTTCATTAAAAATTTAGAAAAAAGAGAAATGGGGAAGCTGGTGCTTGTGACAGCAATCAACCCTACAAAAGCCGGAGAAGGAAAAAGTACGACAACCGTTGGTTTAGGGGATGCCTTAAATCAGATTGGTAAGAAGTCGATGATGGCTTTGCGTGAGCCAAGTCTTGGGCCTGTATTCGGTTTGAAAGGTGGCGCTGCCGGCGGTGGTTATGCCCAGGTTGTTCCAATGGAAGATATCAACCTTCATTTTACCGGGGATATGCATGCGATTACAACAGCCAATAACTTAGTTTGTGCCGTGATCGATAATCATATCCATCAGGGAAATGAATTGAACATCAATCCGGAAAAGATCACCTTTAAACGTTGTCTGGACATGAATGATCGTACCCTTCGTGATATCACGATTGGTCAGGGATCCAAAGCCAATGGAGTAGAGCGTAAAGATGGTTTCAACATTACAGTGGCCAGTGAAGTTATGGCGGCTTTGTGCTTGGCCAGTGATTTAATGGATCTAAAGAAACGCTTTGGTGAGATGTTGGTTGCCTATACGTATGAAGATAAACCGGTATATATCAAAGATTTAAAATGCGAAGGCGCCATGGCCATGGTTTTGAAAGATGCGATTCTTCCCAATATCGTACAGACATTAGAGCACAATCCGGTATTGATTCATGGAGGTCCATTTGCCAATATCGCGCATGGATGTAACTCCGTGATTGCCACGAAAGCTTGTTTACGACTGGCCGATTATACTGTAACCGAAGCAGGTTTCGGAGCCGATCTGGGTGCTGAAAAATTCTTGGATATCAAGTGTCGATTAGCCGATTTACATCCAAATGCTGTAGTCATTGTAGCTACGGTACGTGCTCTTAAACAACATGGCGGTGTTGCCTATGAAGACTTGAAAGAAGAAAATGTACAGGCGTTATTAAATGGTTGCCAAAATTTGGCCAAGCACATTGATACGATTCAGCAGTTTGGTTTACCTTATGTGGTTGCGATCAACCAATTTGTTTCGGATACCGACAAAGAAATTGAGGCATTGGAAAACTGGTGTAAGGAAAATGGATATCCGATGTCTTTGTCAACTGTTTGGGCTGATGGGGGAAAAGGTGCCATTGATTTAGCCAACAAAGTCGTTGAACTTTGTGAAAAAGAAAATACTTATGCACCACTGTACGATGTCAACAAATCTATCGAAGAAAAGATCATAACGATTGCCCAGAAAGTGTATGGAGCTGATGGGGTAGAATTTACCGAGGAAGCCAAAGCACAGATCGAAACCTTTAGTAAAAACGGATGGGATAAATTACCAATCTGTATGGCTAAAACACAGATGTCTTTAAGTGATGATGGATCTGTGATGGGAAGACCAACCGGATTTAAAATTACGGTTCGAGAACTCAGACCAAGCCTAGGGGCCGGCTTTATCGTTGCCTTGACCGGTAAAGTATTGACCATGCCAGGACTCCCAAAACATCCAAGTGCATTAGATATGGATATTGATAAAAACGGAAAGGTTACAGGTCTTTTCTAAAAAAAGTAAGTCAAGAGAGTGCAAGGAGAGCGTATATATCGTATGATATGCGCTCTTTTTATTTGTTTAAAGCATTAAAAGTGAAAAAAGAATTGTACCCCCCTAGATTATGTTAAAATATGTGTAAATGATGGTACATTCGTTGCCATAGCTTGTGCCACGTTAAAAAAGACCCTATAAATATAAGTGTATAACTTATTTTTTATTTAATAATCACATAATCTAGGGGGAGCGATCTCGATTTCATATATAAATAAAGAAAGGATGGTTTTATGCTAAAGCATGTAAGGCGAGGAGCTGCATTGATTTTATCCATGGCAATGTTTATACAGTTAGGCATAGGCAATAACTATATTACGTTTGCCAGTGAAGAATCACAGACTCCAGAACAAACCCAGGAAGAAAGTGGAACGACCACACCAGAAACGACTGGGGAAGTGCCGGAAGAATCCAGTGATGATTCAACAGGTACACAAGAAAGTACAGAGCCAACACCGGAAACAGGAAATAACGAAGGAACGGTTCCTGATAATGTGGCAGCAAGTACTTTAGTAGTGCAATTTGTGAATGAGGACAAGACAAACATTGATGTGAATCAATATCCGGATAGAGAAATTGCATTAACAGGGTTGTATGTGAATAATCCTTATCAATTGGAATTTAATGATCATCAGATCAATACAGAAATCGAAGGATATACACTTTCAAAGATTGTAGATGCCAATGATGCACAGAAAGAATATCCTTTAACAACAATGGAACAAGGATATGTTGATATTACTCTGTCACAAAATATAACTAAATTACAACTGGTTTATACAAAGAACCCGGAACCAGTACAACAACCGGATAATAGTCAGACAGAAACAGACAATCAACAATCTTCTGAAGAACAGGAAGAATCTTCAGAAGAAGATGGCCAACAGGATGAACAAATTAAAGAAGATACAGAAACAGTAAAAGAAGAAACTGAATCTGAAGAAGTTTCAATGCCAGAACAAGTTCTTTCTGCAGTAGCTAGCGATGGGGCAACAATTACAATCATGGCTCCAGAAGGATCTGTTCCTGAAAATTCTACAGTTGTTGCGGAACCAGTAGAAAATGATAGTGTTGCGCAAAGTATTGAAGATGCTCTTAATGAAGAGGACAAAACATTAAATGAATACAAAGCTTATGATATTACTATCCTAGATAAAGATGGAAATGAAATTCAACCAGAAAAAGATGTACAAGTTTCCATTACAGGTGTAACAGTTTCAGGAGAAGAAAAAGCAGTATTTCATATTGATGATTCTAATAAAGTAGAAAAAGTTTCAGATACTAGTGTTGGACAAACGACTTTATTTAATGCGGAAAGTTTCTCGATATATGTAGTAGCTGGCTTAAATGAAGGTATTAGTGAAAGAACTATTTCAACCAGTACAAAAGAAATACGTGTAGGTGAAACTATTAGGCTAACAACAGATCAAGATTCAAGTCGATATGACCATAAATGGACTATTAGTGATGCATCAGCACCTATTAACAACCGAGTTGTCAGCCTTTCCAACGAAAGTAGAAATGGTGTAACTGTAACTGGTAAAACAGAGGGCGTTGTTACTGTTACACATGAATGGGGACGTAATTTCTTTGGATGGCGCAAAGAAGGTTCTGAAACAATAACAATTAGAGTAAGCGGCGTGGTCGAAGGGAACAATCAATCATATACAGTCTATGTTTATAGTTTAATTCCAGGGAAAGACATTGATTCTGGCGAAGCACCAGATTTAATTTGGAATGGAATGGGAAAAGAAACGGTCACAGGAGTACTGTCACCTGATAGTTATGCAAACGCATCGATTATACCATCAGGAACGTATACTTATACACCGCCTGCAACTTATCCAAATATTGAGGTAAATGGAAAAACTTATACATATGATCAAGAAGGAACAACAATTAACACATATTCCATTGAAATTATTAGATTGGTTACTGCTGGAGGAGCAAATCCAGGAAATAATGGATATAACGACAGTGTAGAAGAGAATATTCCTACGTTTCATTTAGATACAAGAATTGTCTTACATGATGAAGAAAGAATGCAGGTAGGTTTCCATATTAAAGCACCTGGACAAAATGAATTTGTTGTAGACGAAGAAACAAACAGATATTATGATGTTGGAACATCAGAATCTGATATTACAAAACCTGAGGTTGAAGAAAACGTCACACTAGCTGATGGAACACAATGGAAATTCGATGGATGGTACAAGAATGAAGACTGTACAATACCTGCAAATTTTGACGGAACACTAACTCAAAATCAAGACTACTATGGAAAATATGTTCAAGTAGGAGAATATAAGGTACAGTACAATGATAGGAACGAACTTTACAATTTTGGAGATGGTACAGAAAATCCTGAAATAGTAAATATTAATGATGGTTATGTAGTTAAAGGCAGTGATGCTATACATGATCAAAGTAATAAACATATTCTTGTCGGTTGGATTACAGAAGATGGATTAAAAAAATTTGGGTTTGGTAATGGAAATATAGTAATCAATAAAAAGGCTCTTTATGATCAGGTTTTAGAATCAAGTCATTTTAGAGCATTTGGAGAGACCTATAAAGACAATGTCAAAAATGGGAAAACTATTAATCTTTATGCTATATGGGCACTGGAAAGCATTGTTCAAGCTAAAATAACTGTTGTATATCATGGAAATGGAAATACAGGTGGTAGTGCTCCTACAGATAATCAAACATATTATGCAGACCAGATTGTTACTTTAAAGGGAAAAGCTGATCTTGAGAAAACTGGATATACCTTTAAAGGATGGTCATTACTAGAAAATGGAGAAGTCATTGATGGAAATACAATTGATTTGTCCAAAATACAGTCAATACAAGAAGGCGCACAAATATTAAATCTCTATGCACAGTGGACACCGGCCGAAGGTACAGCATATAAGGTAGAACACTATAAAGTCAATGCGGAAGGCACAAGTGCCACATTGTTCGACACCGAAAATCTGACGGGAACTACGGAACAATCAGTGAGCGCAACACCGCAAACGATTAACGGTTATACCTATAAGGCTGATTTTGATCAGAACGGTATGAAGACCGTAGCTAGTGGCACGATCGTTGGTGATGGAAGTCTTGTCTTGAAACTGTACTATACACCAAATGATGATCAACTGAAGTATGATGCCAATGGTGGAGAAGGAACAATGGAACCGACCGAAGGCAAAGTCGATCAGGAAGTTACAGTAGCCGAGAACACATTCACAAGAAAAGGTTACAATTTCGCAGGTTGGAAGACAGCTGACGGAACGAACTATGATGAAGGATCGACCTATAAGTTGACAGCGAACGATGATATTCTCTGTGCACAGTGGACACGTGATTTATCAACTGTCACTGTCACACCATACGAGGGTGCTTATGATGGTAAAGGTCATAATGTAACGGTTAATGGTACTATTGATGGTGACCAGGTAGAATATTCTATTGATGGTACGAACTATACTGATAACTTATCATTTGTTGATGTAACAGATGGTGAACAGAAAGTTTATATTCGTGTAACAAATGGAGATCAAAGTACAGTTGCAGAAAGCTATGTATTAATTACACCAGCTCCTGTTACTGTTAAGAGTGGTTCTGCTAAGAAGGTTTATGACGGAACTCCATTAACAAATACCAAAGACACTACAATTACTGGTTTAGTAAATGGAGAAAAGGTCACATTAACAACTACAGGAACTATTACTAATGTTGGTTCAGTTTCAAATACAGTAACTGTAGATTGGGGTAATGTAAAAGAAACTAACTATACTGTGGATTATAATCTTGGTACATTGACGGTAAAAGCTCAAAGTATCGATCCTAGTGATCCATCCTATTTAAATGTAAAAGTTAATAAACCTGAAAATAAGGTTTATGATGGTAAGGATCATAAATGGATTCCAGAAGTTACATTAGAAGATGGTACTCCATTAGTTGAAGGTACAGATTATACAGTTACTTACAGCACTGAAAACTTTAAAGATGTTCAGAAAATTAAAGTAACAATTGAAGGTACTGGAAACTATAGTGGAACAGTAACACGTAAATACAGAATCACACGTAAACCAATCACTGTTACTACAGACAGTGCAATCAAGGTTTATGATGGTAATGCATTAACTGCTGATGGACGTGTTGAAGGTATCGTTGATGGTGAAACGTATGGATTTGTAATTACGGGTACACAAACCGAAGTTGGTTCATCTAAAAATACATACAAGATTGAATGGACAGGTTCAGCTAAAGAAGGTAATTACAAGATTGATGAAGATTTAGGTACATTAACTGTTGTTCCACAATCTATTGATCCAGAGGATCCAACAAAACCGGAAGATCCTGATCAACCAGTTTATGCAGGTATTACAGTAAATAAACCAGAAAACAAAGTTTATGATGGTCAAGAACATAAATGGACACCAACTGTAACTTTATCAAATGGAACTGTATTAGATCCTGAAAACTATGAAGTTTCTTATGATACAGAAGACTTTGTAAATGTTACTGGTAAGATTACTGTTACGATTACTGGTACTGGAAATTATGCAGGTACAGTAACGCGTGAATACCAGATCACACCACGTGCTATAACAATCACTTCTGCTGATGATACTAAAGTTTATGATGGCACTCCATTAACAAATGGAAATGTATCAGTAACTCAAGGAAGCCTTGTATCTGAAGAAGATATCACATTCAAGGCAACTGGATCACAAACAGAAGTAGGAAGCAGCGCTAATACGATTGAAGTGACTTATGCCAATGAGCAGATGGAAAAGAACTATGAAGTTATATTGGATGAAGGAACTTTAACAGTAACCGAGAAACCAGCTGGTTCAGATTCTGATGAAGATTCTGAAAGTACAGATGGTGAAGATACCGCAACATCTACAAACGTAGGTATCTTCGCATCACTGGCTACTAGTGCTTTAGCTGGACTGGGAATCTTAGCTGCATTAAAGAAAAGAAGAAAAGACTAATCACTTCTTTGAATGAGGATGAGAGCTAAATGCTTTCATCCTTTTTTATAAGGTGATTATGAATAAATGTAAAATTAAGTCATTAAATTATTGAATATTGTAAGCGCTTGTGCTATTTTATGTATGTAGACATGTTACTAGTTCGACTAGGCATTAGCTCAATGAAGACATTGGGCTTTTTTTATTTCTTGGTAATATGTGTTGACTACCTATTCAGAAAGGAGAATATATGAAATGCAAAGATTTTATAGTTCTTAAAGCTTTGAACCATAATGCTCTATTATGTGAAGCTGTGCAAACAAAAAAACAATATGTCTTTTTTGGAAAAGGAATTGGGTTTAAAAAAGGAGAAGGTGATGAATTTAAATATACAGATAATGTAAAAGAATCTTTGTTAGTTTTATCTTCAGAAGAATCGCTTCAATATAATCATTTAATTAATATGGTGGATAATAAAAAACTTGTAGATTTAGTACAAGATTTAGTCTATGAGGCTAATAAATTCTTTGATGGAAAAGTAAATGCTAAATTGAATCTTACTTTGTTAGATCATTTGAATTTTGCGTTAGAAAGACAAAAAAATAAGATTGTTATGAATTATCCATTTTTAAATGAACTGCAATTTATATATCCTAAAGAATATAAATTTTCGCTAAAAGCATTTAATTATTTAAATGACCAATTAAAGGGAACAGCATATTTCGAAGATGCTGAATTAGGTTTTCTTGTGTTGCATATTCATGCAGCTATAACAGATACTAAAGTTTCTAAGGTGTTATTAAATAATGAGATTTTATATGAAGCTACTAAAATCATAGAAGATTCTGTAGATGATCATATTGATAGAAAATCTATTTATTATGCACGTTTCACCAAACATTTAGAATATGCGATTCAACGATATAAGAATGGAATACAACTACAAAATATTCTTTTAGATAACATTAAAGACACATGTAAAACAGAGTATGAAATTGCACACAGAATCAATTCATTATTGAAAAGGAGATATAGAATTGATCTAGATGAAAATGAAATAGGCTATCTTACTCTACACATTTATTATTTAAGAAATAGAAAAAACCAATATTGAACAAATAATATTGGAGGAAATTATGAAGGAAAAATTACAACAGTTTGGGAAAGCAATGCTTGTACCGATTAGTTTGATTGCTTTGTCTGGATTGTTTTTAGGCCTTGGTGGTGCTCTGACAACAGAGCTAACGATGACATCTCTTGGAGTAAATTGGGATTGGTATTCAACTTCTTTCCTATTTGACTTTTTCTCGGTTATTAAAGGATTAGGAAGCGTTATCATTGGCAACCTTGGGCCATTATATGCTGTAGGTTGTGCGTTTTCATTATCGCGAAAAGAAAAAGGATGGGCAGCATTTTCAGCACTAATTTGTTATTTTGCAATGCTAAATACTATGCAGATTTTGTTAAATGCCCAAGGGATGGCTGCTAATAATACCAGTGTTGACGCACTGACAGCTTCCGGATTGACAGCTATTGAAGCAAGTAAAATTGCAGGCTTATACACAACCAATCTTGGCTTTTTCTGTTATAACAGTGGAGTGTTTGGAGGTATTGTTGTAGGGTGCTTAGTTGCTTGGATAACATCTAAATTTTATAATACAAAATTACCGACTGCATTATCTTTCTTTGCGGGTACACGAACTGTACCAATTATTTCATTAGTATCAGGTGGAGTTTTAGGAATTCTGTTCTTTTATATTTGGCCAACCATCGGAGGATTCTTTACGAATATAGCTGGATTTGTTTCAGAATCTGGTTTAGTAGGGACATTTGTATACCGATTTATAGATGAATGCTTAGTTCCTTTTGGTATGCATCCTATTCTATCAACACCTATGAGATGGACTGAATTAGGTGGAGTTTCTATGGTTGATGGAGTTAGGGTTGTCGGAAATTCAGCTATCCAATTGGCACAACTTGCTAGTCCAGAACCTGGCAAGCTTCTAGTACGTGCCTTTATGGGAGGAGCAGGAATCATTAATTTTGCGTTATATCCTGGCGAGGCATTAGCAATGTACCATTGTGCGAAGAAAGAAAATAAAAAGAAAGTGGCAGGCTTACTAATTCCTACTATTGTTTCGACAACTTGTTTCGGAGTTACTGAACCAATTCTGTTTACATTCTTGTTTACTGCTCCATGGTTATATTTCTGTGTTCATGCACCTTTAGCAGCTCTGGGAGAAGTCGCTTGTGAATTTTTCAAAATTTCAATTTTTCAAGGAAATATTAAAGACTGGATTCCTTGCTTCTTGCGTCCAGAAAAAATTTATATTTTACCATATTTATGGTTAATGCCAATTTTCTTTATTGCTGCATACGTACTATTTAGGTTTTTTATTCTCAAATTTAATGTTCCTACCCCAGGTAGAGAAGATGATGTCGATGAAGAAGATATTCATTTGATTTCAAAAGATGAATACAACCAAAAAATAGCTGAAAAGAAGGCGCAGGATTCTATTAATCTTGAAGGCAATGCTGATAATGGAGATAGTGAAGATATTCAGTTGGCGAAGGGTATTGTCCAAGCGTTAGGTGGAAAATCAAATATTTTAGATGTTGATAACTGTATTTCACGATTACGGATAGTAGTTAAAAATGGAAGTTTGGTAGCTCCTGATGATGTTTTCAAAAAGCAATTAAAAGCTCTGGGGGTTGTACATATGGGAGAAAAAGCAATTCAAATTATCTATGGCCCAGCTGTCGCAGGTGTAGCAGCTGATGTTCATGACGTTTTGGGAATATAAATATGGAAATAGAAGGATTTTTTACTAATGATAGAACACAAGTTATCCATCATACATTTCCTGTATTTCAAAAAAAATCTATTCATATTGAGATTTTAGAAGGTGTTTTTGAACACATTTTAATTATCGTAAAGGATCCATCTCATAAAATTCGCGCGGTTTTGACATTTAAGTCAAGAATTAAGTCTAATGTTATAACTGCTGGGGAACGAGAAAGTTCAAATAGCACTGTACCAGGCATACTTGAAAATGGTATATGGAGTTTAGATATTGTAAGAACTTACCAAGTTTCAGGAGATTATAAAATCGCCATAAATTTTGATATGGGGACTTATTCATCTGAATCTTTTAATCCAATGGCACAGAAAATGGAAATTATAAAAGACCGGAGAATAGGATGGTTTAAAGGGGATCTACATATGCATAGCTATTATACAGATGGACGAGCGTCATTTGAAGAAATAGATAAAGCATGTAAATCTCAAAATCTTGATTTTATTGCAGTGACCGACCATTCAATATTCACAACTAAGTACTTAGAATGCTCATATTTGGTCATCCCGGGGACTGAAATCACCTGGGATGATTCAGGGCATTACAATTGTTGGGGACTAAATCAATTTATAGATTATGGATATTATTTAAACAAAGGGAAAGACTTTGATTCATCTCTAGACTTAATGTTTAGTGATCTATCATCAAAAGACTTAATTTTAAGTCAAAATCATCCATTTCCGTTTGGATGGTCATTAAACCATAACTTTAATTTATCAAATATAGACACTATTGAAGTAATAAATGCACCTCATTTATTTCCAGGAGAGGTAGACAATAAAAAAGCAATTTGTTTATTTGATTACTTATGGCAGAATCATATTTTGCTATATGCGGTAGGAGGAAGTGATGCTCATAAGAAAAATTACTTCGACGAATATCCTATTGGAATCCCAACTACAAAAGTGTATTGCGAAGGTCTTTCTATTCGGAATCTACTAAATGGGATTAAAAGAGGTAACAGTTTTATTGAATGTAATATGGACTTTGAAATTAATTATAAAACTGGAAAAAAATTTAAAGATACTGTCTTGCCGGGAGATCTCATTTCAGGTGAAGTTTTGATTCAAGCGAGAGCCAAACAAAAAGTAACATGGAGAATCATAAAAAATGGAAAAATTTTCCTGTCAAAAGAATCAAAATTTATTTCTGAAAAGATTGTTGTTAAAAAAGACGAATACTATAGATTACAGGCAGATGTAGAAGATGAAATAGTTTTATTTGTAAACCCAATACATAATATTGAGCATTCAAATAAGAATGTAATGTTTCAGGACATCTTAAAACAATTTTATAAGGTGGTGGACAGTTGGCATACATAACAAGTTTTCAAGTTGAATTATTATCCAGAGTGGTTTTGGCTGCTGTCTGTGGGGCTTGTATTGGATACGAGCGAAGAAACCATTATAAGCCTGCGGGTGTAAAAACACATATGATTGTTGGTTTCTCATCTGCCTTAATAATGATAGTCTCAAAATATGGATTTGACGATTCCAATAATTTTGATGCAGCTCGGGTAGCTGCACAAGTGGTTTCGGGAATAGGTTTTATTGGAGCTGGTATTATTTTTAAAAAAGATATGAGCGTACAGGGACTGACAACAGCAGCTGGAATTTTAGGAACATCGGGGGTTGGTTTGTCTTTAGGATCTGGCATGTATACAATCGGGATTTTAGGCACAGCAATTTATATGATACTTTGTCAATTAGTACAGAATATTGATAAATTTCAAAATGGCATCCAAGACTCTTATAACTTATATTTCGATTCGAGTATCTCTATGAATGAGGCAATTAACTTTTGTAAAAATATAAAGATTGTTGCTTATTCTATAGCTCTTTTAGACAAAAATCAGGTTAGATTAGAAGTATCTCTGGTGTTTGACAATAAAAAGCAGGAACAATTTTGGGAAGAATACATAATGTCTTCAAGAAAAGTATATAAGATTGATAAATATTAAATCTGAAAGGAATAATTACATATGAAAAAAATCAAAATAAAAGGTTGGAAGAATGGAAAGCAGATTTGGATTGAGCCAAGCAATTTGTTTTTAGGATCCGCTGATTTTCTTCGTCCGGATAATATGGATCAAGTTCATGCGATGTATGATGAATTTTTAAAAAAAGGTGGTAATGCGATTGATACAGCAGAACATTATAGATGGGCTGAACCTGCAATCGGAAAGTGGATTGAGGAAACAGGTCGACGAGATGAATTAATTATCTTTACAAAGGGCTGCCATCCAAAAAGAGAAGCAAGGGATGTAAAACGTGTTAATGCCAAATGTATTCGAGAAGATATTGAGCATAGTTTGGAAACAATGCATGTAGATCATGTAGAATTATTTGCTTTACATCGCGACGATGAAAGTGTATCAGTGAAAGAAATCATGGATGAATTGAATCATCAAATTGAGATTGGACATATTTATGCTGCCGGTGTTTCTAACTGGAAATTAGATCGAATTAAGGAAGCGAATAATTATGCCAAAGAAAATGGGTTGCATCCTATAACATTTAATTCACCAAATCTGAGTTTGGCAAAACCTATGCATCCTCGTTGGCCGGGCTGCGTATCCGCAGATGAAGAAATGGTCAATTGGCACAAAGAAAATGATATTGCTTTACTTTCATGGTCTAGTCAAGCTGGGGGGTTCTTTTCCGGGCGTTTTACTCGAGATCATTGTGATGATGAGGAAATCCGTGATTGCTTCTATAATGATGAAAACTGGGAACGCTATGATAGATGTATTGAATTAGCCAATAAAAAACAAAAAAGTCCGATTCAGATAGCTTTAGCCTGGGTATTGAATCAACCATTTAATATTGCGGCTGTAATCGGGCCGGAAAAATTAGAAGAATTAGATAGTTCGATAGAAGGTAGTGAAATCATTCTTTCTCAGGATGAAGTTAAATATTTAAATTTAGAGGTGGATCATTATGAGTAAGCTGATTTGTCAGCTTTATGGATTTCGTAATGAAATAGCGAAAGATCCATATGATTGTTTTAAAAAGATACATGAAATAGGTTTTGACCAAGTACAGTTAGATGGAATGAGAGGACATTCCCCACAAGTGATTAAAGATGCTTTGGATAAAGCAGGATTAACTGTCAGCAGCATGCATATAAAACATCAAAGATTTATAAATGATGTGGATGGAATCATGGAAGAAGGAGATTTATTTCAATGTAAAGAAGTTTATTTGAAATACATTGAAGATGAATTTCAAGTGGAATATGGTTATAAGTTTACAAAATATGCTTTGATGAAAGCTGCGAAAGTTTTGATTGAACATGGATATGAAGTAGGCTTTCATTCTCCGGAGTATGATTTTAATACCGTAGTTGATGGAAAGAAAGTTATGGATTATATCTGTGAAGAAAATCAGGGAATTCAAATTCATCCCGAACCTGATACGTATTGGTTAGGTGTTGCAGGAGTTGATCCACTAGCTTACTGTAAACAGTATGCAGGTCGCATTTTAACATTGCACATGAAAGATATTGATACATCAAAAGACTTGATGGATATGCATGAAAACTTAAGAGAGTGTGGCAAAGGAAATGTTGACTTCCGCTCTTTAATGAAATGGGGCCTGGAAAACAATGTTCGATCATTTGCGATAGAGCAAGATTATTCCAAAATTGGAATGTACGAAAGTATGAAGCAATCCTATGAATATTTAAGGAAAATAGAAAAAGAATTAACAGCTGAGGCGGTGAGATAATGTTTTCTTTTTTAAAAAAAGAATCTGGGATTGAAGTTAAAGCACCTGTAAACGGAGAGATTTTTCCTATTGAATCAGTGAATGATCCTGTCTTTTCGGAAAAAATGATGGGAGATGGAATTGCTATAAAGTATGCAGGAGGCGATGTTGTAGCGCCTGTCACTGGTAAGATTACTTCTGTGATCTTACCAAGCTGTCATGCTTTTGGTATTCGTTGTGAAAATGGTTTAGATGTTTTGGTGCATGTTGGTTTAGATGTAGTAAAGCTTAAAGGAGAAGGTTTTCAGCTTTTAAAAAAGAAGGGTGAAATGGTTCATCAAGGAGAAGCCGTTATTAAAGTGGATTATGACCTGTTAAAAGATAAAGGATTGGATTTGATTACTCCTATTGTAATTACGAATTCTAATGAGTTTTTATTGAATCAAAAAGCACAGGGACAGGCTGAATCAGGTAGAACAAATTTGTTTGTTGCGCAGAAGAAATAGAGGATAAAAATGAAAATTGTTGTTGAAAAAGATTATGAATCCATGAGTAAAGCGGTTGCTGATCATATCATTGAAACGATTAAGAAAAAACCGAATGCATTGATTGAACTTCCTGGTGGAGATACACCATTAGGAATATTTAAAGAATTAGTGAACGCTTCAAAAACAAGAAATGTTGATTTTTCAAAATGTTTCTTTGTATCACTTGATGAATGGGAAAATCTTGGATATGAAACTAAAGGAAGTTGTAAGCAGACATTATTTGATTATTTATATAAGCAGCTTCCTATTGATTTAGAAAAACAAGTTTGCTTTTTTGATGGTAAAGCCGATTTAGAAAAAGAATGTCAAAGGGTGGATCAGTTTATTTTTGATCATGGAAATCTAGATTTAGCGGTATTGGGTATCGGTATGAACGGTCATGTTGGCTTTAATGAACCGGGTGTCGATGAGAATCAATATTGCACGATTGTACCATTGGATGCTGTTACACAATCTGTTTCTATCAAATATTTTGGTGAACAACTTAATGTTGCACATGGCATTACTTTAGGTTTTAAACATTTTTTAAATGCGAAAGAAGTAATATTGATTGCAGATTCAGAAAGAAAAGCAGATATAGTACAGAAAGTAATTGAAGGACCTTTAAAAAATGAAGTTCCGGCAAGTCTAATACGTAAAGTAAAAAACAGTACCATTTATTTAGATAGACAAGCTTCGAAAAAATTAAAACATCAAAGCCTGGAAGCAGGTTACTGATTCATGCAGGCCTAAGCTCAGTGATTCTTTCATTGGGCTTTTTCTACAGTTGGGAGGAAATATGAAATATTTAAATATAGATGATAAGAGATCATTAGATCTAGTTTGTCTTGGGCGATTGACGATTGATTTGAATCCAATATCTAGTGAAGGGTTTAAACCTTTAAAAGATGTCCATAAATTTGAAAAGTATGTGGGTGGTTCACCGGCAAACATTGCATGTGGAATTACACGTCATGGTCTTAAAGCTGGATTTATTGGAAGAGTGTCTGATGATCAATTTGGAGATTTTGTAGTGGAATATTTTCAAAAACAAGGAATTGATACGTCTCAAATTAAAAGATGTCAACATGGAGAAAAATTAGGATTGACGTTTACGGAAATGCTTTCTAGTACGCAAAGTAGCATTTTAATGTATAGAAATCAGGCAGCTGATCTTCAACTCTGCGTGGATGATATTTCCGAAGAGTATATTGCTTCGGCAAAAGCATTATTGATTAGTGGAACATCTTTGGCTGCATCGCCAAGCCGAGAAGCGGCATTAAAAGCGGTTATGTTAGCCAAAAAGACAAAAACACCTATTATATTCGATATTGATTATCGGGAGTATAATTGGTCATCTAAAGATGAAATCTCCATTTATTATTCTATGGTTGCCAAAGAAGCTGATATTATCATGGGATCTAGAGAAGAATTTGATTTAACAGAAAGGTTGATTCAAATAGGAAATACAGATCATCAAAGTGCAGAATATTGGTTACATCAAAATGCAAAAGTTGTTGTTATTAAACATGGCAAAAAGGGGTCCAATGCTTATTTGACAAATGGTGAATCTCATGCGATAAAGCCTTTTCCAGTAAATTCTCGTAAAGGATTTGGTGGAGGCGATGGGTATGCTTCAGCTTTCTTATATGGTGTATTTAAAGAATGGAATCTTTTAAAATGCTTAGAATATGCAAGTGCCCAGGCTAGTATGATGGTTCGTTCGAATAATTGTTCTGTTGATTTACCAACAATTGAAGAAGTAAAGTCTTTTATTCTGGAAGAAAAAAGAAAATACGGGGAAGATGTTGTAGATTGTAAGGAGAATGAATTATGCCAAGATTGACAGTTGCACAAGCAATAGTAAAGTTTTTAGATAATCAATATGTTGAACTTGATGGAATTCAATATAAATATGTGGAACGATTTTTTACCATTTTTGGACATGGCATTGCTGTTGGGCTGGGAGAGGCCTTAAGTCGCTCCAATCACTCGATTAAAGTCATGCAAGGACGTAATGAACAGGGTATGTGTCATGTTGCTATAGGGTATGCTAAACAAAAAAATAGATTAGGTATAATTCCGTGTGCCTCCAGTATTGGTCCCGGAGCTGCTAATATGGTCACTGCAGCAGCTACTGCAACAGTGAATCATATTCCTCTATTGTTGTTTCCGGCAGATACATTTGCTTCTAGACAACCGGATCCGGTTCTTCAGCAGTTAGAGTGTCCACAGGATCTTAGCATTACCACAAATGATGCTTTTAAGCCGGTATGTCGATATTGGGATCGTATATCTCGTCCGGAGCAGTTGATGACAGCGATGATTCATGCTATGCGAGTTTTAACAGATCCTAGAGATACGGGTGCAGTTTGTATTTCATTGCCACAGGATTGTGAAGGGGAAGTATATGATTACCCAGAGTATTTTTTTCAAAAAAGAATACATAGAATAACTCGTCAAGCTGCTGTTCAAGAAGAGTTGCAAGATGTGATAAATGCTATACTCAAATCAAAGTATCCTCTTGTGATTGTTGGTGGTGGAGTTCGCTATTCTTTTGCGGGAAAGGCAGTAGAGGATTTTTGTCAAAGCTTTAAAATTCCATTTGGAGAAACGCAGGCAGGAAAAAGCACATGCCATAGTAATCATAAATATTGCTTGGGAGGTATAGGTGTTACAGGAACATCCGCTGCTAATCAGTTGGCGCAAAAATCAGATTGTATTATTGCCTTGGGAACAAGATTATCAGACTTTACTACATCTAGTAAGTGGCTATTTCAAAACCCAGATGTTCAGATTGTAAATATAAATATCAATCGGTTTGATGCTGTGAAAATGGACGCAAAATATGCCATTGGCGATATTAAAGTGGTAGTTGAACAGTTAAGTGAAGCCTTAAAAGAAAAGAATTATCAAAGTATGTATGATTTTGAAATAGAGAGGGCAAAAAAGGAATGGGAAATAGAAGTTCAAAAATTAAAGAATTATAATTACAATGCCTATTTTGAGCCATTGATTAAAGACAGAGATCCTCGTACTATTCACGAATTTGTCCAATTGACAAAAGGAGTATTGACTCAAACATCTGCTATTTTAAAAATTCGTGATGAGATAGATTCAGATGCTGTTTTAATAACAGCAGGAGGCTCTTTACCAAGTTGTTTACAAAGATTATGGACAACAGATGCAAGAGATTCCTATCATGCTGAATATGGGTATTCTTGTATGGGCTACGAGTCGGCCGCAGTTTTAGGAGCAAAATTAGCTTCTCCATCTAAGGAAGTTTACACATTGGTTGGGGATGGTTCTTTCCAAATGCTTCATAGTGAAATCGCAACAGCTGTTCAGGAACAAGTTAAAGTGAATATTCTTGTTTTTGATAATTGTGGATTTGGATGTATTAATAATTTGGAAATGACCCATGGTATAGACTCTATTGCAACCGAATTTCGTTATCGTAATGGGCAACAGTTATCTGGAGATTTGATTCCTGTAGATTATGCGAAAATTGGCGAGGCTTTTGGTTTTAAAACATACACGGTACATAATCTGGACGAATTGGAATTGGCCTTAAGAGATGCAAAGAAACAAAAATCATCGGTTTTAATGGATCTTAAGGTTTTACCGAAGACGATGACAGATGGTTATGATGCTTGGTGGAATGTGGGTTTGGCTCAATATTCTGAAAAAAGAGAAGTAGTGGAATGTTGGGAAAATGATGTAAAAAAAGGTAGAGAACAGGCTAGAAAGTATTAGGAGGTTTTTGATGAAAGTATTTGGCTATCCAACATTTGATAGTAATGGCGAAATGATATTGACAACATACGAAAATGAATATTCACATATGAAAATGGATATTCGTGTATATAAATTGAAAGCAGGAGAGAGAAGAAAATTTGGAACAGATTTTGAAGAAGTCGCAGTACTATTATTGAAAGGAAAAGGTTGCTTTTTGATTGAAGGGAAACGATATTCTATTTCTAGGAAAAGTGTTTTCTTGGAAGGCCCATATGCAGCACATATCGCAAAGGATAATGAGATAGAAGTGATGGCTGAGTCTGAAATGGAAATACTAGTGCAAAAGACAAAAAATGATAAGAGATTTTCTTCTAAAGTGTATACACCTAAAGATATTGTATGGGCCTATTCATCTAAAGGTAAGTTCGGTAATGTGGCGAACCGTAGAGTTAATACTATTTTTGATTATGACAAAGAACCTGACAGTAACATGGTATTAGGTGAAGTGTTAAATGATCCCGGAAATTGGTCAGGATATCTTCCACATAGGCATAAACAACCCGAATGTTATTATTTCTTGTTTGATCATCCAGAGGGGTTTGGGGCCAGTTTTGTAGGAGATCAAGTATTTAAAAGTGTAAATCATAGCTTTTCGGCTATTCCTGGAGGAGAGCTGCATCCGCAAGTTTCAGCTCCGGGATATCAAATGTATACATGTTGGATGATTCGGCATTTGGATGGAAATCCTTGGCTTCAAACGGATCGATGTGAAGATGAGGCATTTACTTGGCTACATGATTCTTATTATGATGAAACTACAAACTCATTTCAGAAGGAGGAATAACTATGGCACGAGAATTTATTGTACCGGCAAGGATTATTTCGGGGCATCACGCATTGGAAGAGGCTTGTATTCAATTGGGGCATAAGGCGTTGATTGTAACCGATCCTATGATGGTTCAATTGGGAAATATAGAAGTACTTATAAAAAAATTGAAACAAGACCAAATATTATATACAGTATTTGATCAGATTACCGGAGAGCCTACGGATATGATGATTGAGGCAGGAGTACAGTTTTATAAGGATAATCATTGTGATTTTTTAATTGCGTTGGGAGGTGGTAGCGCAATTGATTCAATGAAAGCAATTGGGGCTATGGTTACAAATAAAGGGAAGATTACGGATTACTTGTATAATGAAATTAAAGAAAACACACCTCCTATGATTGCGATCCCTACAACAGCAGGAACAGGATCGGAGGCAACACAGTTTACGATTATTACGGACACAAAGAATGATATAAAAATGCTTCTTCGAGGGAAGACCTTAATTCCTGATTTAGCAATTATCGATGCTCGATTCTCAATGACGGCTCCTAAAAAGGTTACAGCCGCAACAGGATTGGATGCGCTTTGTCATGCTTTGGAGTCTTATACTTCAAAATTGGCGCAACCCTTATCTATGTCATTTAGTATCTCAGCTTTAAAACGAATTTTTGAATATCTTCCTGTTGCTTATCAAAATGGAACAAATATTGAAGCTAGAGAACAAATGTCACTAGCCGCTTTAGAAGCAGGAATTGCTTTCAACAATTCTTCAGTAACCTTAATTCACGGTATGTCTAGGCCTATTGGAGCTTTATACCATATTCCTCATGGTTTGAGTAATGCAATACTTTTGGAAAAGTGTATGCAGTTTGCGATATGTGGTGCTTATCAACGCTTTGGTGATTTGGCAAAAGAAATTGGTATTGCTTCATCTATGGATTCAGATCAGAAAGCGGCTGAGAATTTGTTGAACAAGGTAAAGGAACTGGTTTCTTTATGTGAAATTCCAAGCTTGCGTGATTACGGAGTATCACCGGACAATTTTTTTAAAAATATTCCCAAGATGGCAGAAGATGCAATGAATAGTGGATCACCGGCAAACACATTAAGAGATTGTACGATTCAAGACATTGAGGCGTTATATCATCAAATCATAAATGATTAGAATTCATATAGAATCTATTGAAAATTAGGTTCCGGTATGTCAAAATAGTAATAACAAGCATGTTACTACTTTGTAGGCATTAGCTCAGCTCATTTTTGAGTTGGGCTTTTTAACATTTAGGAGGTTGTGTAATGAATTTTAGACAAAGTTTAAATGGAACTTTGGATTCCAATAGAACAATTAACAGATATGATAAACTGAATCAGAAGACAAAAGCTATTAGAAAACAATGCTGGAAAAGATTGCTGTATTCTTTATTTTTAGGAAGTTTCTTAACTATTTTTTTTAACTTCATTACCTCAGTGGTAGGTTATGGAGATGCTATGAGAAGCTTAGCATGTACAGTTATACAATATATTTTAATTATTTTTATCAATAACTTGATGTTTTCTTCTTTTATGAGTTGCATAAGCCAAAAATGTAAAGAATCAGTTTTTATCCATTATATTCACTTTTTAGTTCCACAGTTGGTTTGTGGATTAATTTTAACAGTAATTCAAATCATCATTACAAATTTATTAAGTACATTTGCTTTTTTTGATTCCCACATTTACATAGTAATCTCCTTGATTATATCCTTATATTTTACTTTGATGAACGCAATGGTCTCCTATCAAATTTTTAAGGAAGAAAAATCAATATCAACGATTCTAAAAAAAGCTTTTCAAATTTTAAAAAACTATTGGAAGGAACTATTTCTTTTGTCTTTAATGTTTATCACGTGGTCTTTTTTTGCGAATATTATAGTGTCCCAATTAATTTATGAAGTAATGCAAAGTGTGAATTTTACTGGTAATGTGTTTCATGTACTTCTTTATCTTCATGAATATTCTCTATTATCAATTGTTGTTTTGTTTTATATAATTAACTTTTTATTTGGAGGCTTTTTGGAAATTAAGGTGTTGTTGGCAGCTGCTTTTTTAGTAAATAATAGTGATTAGTGTTTAGATATTAGTTTGTAATCCTTTTTAAGCAATCGAACATAAAGATAATTTCCAAGTTTAGTCAATCTACGCATTTAATTAAGGTGCGATTTAAAGGTTGACTTTATCTCTTAATTAAATAGAATCTAAATTGAGTCAGATTGTGCTGTTAATAGCTAATATTTGCGAAAATGATAAATTAAAATGGAGTTTCATAATATGGAATATGTAACTGAAAAAATAATACGATATGTGTTATCACAAAATGAATTTAAACCAGCCAAACAAATAGCTGCCAATATAAATGTATCTGAAAGCTCAGTAAAACATAATATAGCAGAGGCAAAAATGATTCTTTCAAAAGTCGGTGGCAAATTATTATCAGTTCCGGGTAAGGGCTTTATTCTTGAGAGTAGTTCATCCGATATAGAAATACTAAAAGATGAAGTGTTTAAATTAATTAATCAATCCGATTCTTACGTATATAGGCAAAATTATATTTTGAACATTCTTTTTATGAAAAAGTCCAATTACACAATCCAAATTTTCGCTGATGATCTAGGTGTAAGTAGAAATACGATACTATATGATTTAGAATCTATTGAAAAGTGGTTAGACTTTTATAACATTAAATTAATGCGAGTGCGAAATTTTGGCTTAACAGTAGAAGGCGATGAGTTTGACATTCGCGAAGCTATTATGGATAGCAATAAGCAATTAATGGAATTTACAAGTATTGATATAGATAGACCTGACAATTTTGATTTACGCATATCCAAAACTTTTTTTAATTATTTTAGTAAATTTTATTCAGATTCAAATTTGTATAATTTACAAAATTTATTAAAGAAAGCAGAAGAAAGACTAAACACACATTTTGCAGATGCATCGTTTATTCAATTAATCGAATATTTAGCAATTTTAAAGCGAAGAGTGAACGAAGGAAACATTATTGTCAAAAAAAATATACTTAGTAAGTATAAAAGTAGTTATGTAGAATATTCAGTTGCAAAAGATTTAATATATACTTTATTTCCTATTACAGATAAATTTTTAACTATGGAAATTCATTGTCTTGCCATACAATTTACCTTATACGGCTGTTATGATAGGGCGAGCCGTGGAGTTTATGAAGAAGAATATTATATTGGTTTAGCAGTTACATTATTAAAAAACATACAAAATGTTGCGCAAATTGAAATGTCTTTGACAGATGATATGATTACAAATATTGCTAATTTATTCATTAAGAAGCAAATTCGTGAGAGTTATCAGCCAGTTCCAAATAAATATTTGATTAATGATATTAAAACAAATTTATCGAGTATATATGGTGTTGTACTAGCGAATATGCGGCTTATGGAAGATAGTTTTCATTTTACTGTAAAAGACACAGATGTAGCATATATAGCAATGTTGATTGATAATGCAAAAATTGAGAAGAAAGAACTGGTCAAAACATTGTTTATCACTTCATTTGATAAAAATATATCTGTATATTTAAAGAATAAAATTGAACGAAATGTGCATAATATCTCTATCATAAAAATTATGGAATTTGAAGATTATAATGTTGAATCTTTTAAAGATTATGATTTAGTTTTAACCACTGTTCTAATGGACAATCAAACGCCAATAAAAATTTCCAGAAGAGTAGATCAAGTAGATTTAGATAGAATACAAAGAGCAGTAAATGAAAAAATACAAAACAGATATAGAATGACGATATATAAGCAGTCGCTTTTTGACGAGAATCTCATTCTTGTTAATCACATATTTAAGAAAAAAGAAGATGCAATTAAAGCTGGTTGTGCACTTTTAGAAAAATTTAATTATGTTACTAAAGATTTTTATAATGTCTTAATTGAACGTGAAAATATTGTGCCGACTACCATTGGTAAAGGAATTGCAATGCCACATGGATTTAAGAAAGGTGTTTTGAAAAGTGGTGTTGCCATCATAAAATTGAAAAATCCGCTTGAATGGAATGAAAAAGATAAAGTGGATTTAATTTTTATATTTGCTATCAATCTTGATAATCGTAAAGAAGTGATGACTTTGTTCCAAAACTTTTACAGATTGGTCAGTGAAGATGGGAATTTAATCAATATTAAAAATTCTACAACATCGGCAGAATTATTGGAGTACATCAAAAATGCAGAGTAAGAGATATGGTGAATTGGCCATATCTTTTTTTTGTATGAGAACTCGTGCAAAATCGGGATTTATGAGCTATGGCTGAATTACATATTGTTTTTTAAAATGAAGATGTAAATAAAAGCGCTTTTAAAAGAGATTGGAGGTATAAGATGGACATAACATTTGGAGTAGACAGCTTTATTTGGACAGAAAACTTTTTAGAGAAGGATCTCTGGGTAATAAAAAAAGCAGAAGAATTAGGATTTAAAGTAATAGACTTTGCCATTGCTCATCCAGAAACATTCCCAACCGAAAAAGTAATTGAAGAATTGAAAAAAACAAGTTTAATCCCTGTCACTACCACAACTTTAGATGATCAAAGAAATCTTCTTTCAGAAGATGCTCGTATTCGGGAAAATGGCGTTAGATCCATGAAGTTACTAGTAGATATTAATAAAAAATTAGGAAGTAAAATTCTTGGAGGAGTCAATTATGCCGGATGGGGATGCTTATCCGGAAAACCAAGAACAAATGAGGAATGGAGCAACTCAGTTAATGCAATGAAAGAAATTTGTGAATATGCACTTCAAGTATATCCGGATTTAAACATTTGTGTGGAATGTGTAAATCGATTTGAAACGCATTTTTTAAATATTGCTGAAGACGCGGTTCAATATTGTAAAGATGTAGGAACATCAAACATAAAAGTACATTTAGATTGTTTTCATATGATTCGAGAAGAAAAAAGTTTCTCAGGCGCTGTCAAAACCTGTGGAAAGAAATATCTGGGATATGTGCATGTTAACGAAAATGATAGAGGCATTCCCGGTACTGGATTAGTACCTTTTCCTGAATTGTTTAATGCATTAAAGGAAGTAGGGTATGAAGGTCCTTGTACCATCGAAAGCTTTGATCCAAGTTTTAAAGAACTGAATTCCAATTGCGCAATATGGAGAAGCTTTGCTCCGACTGGAGAAGCTTTAGCCATAGAAGGCTTAAAAAATTTAAAAGAAATTGCTAGTTCAATTTAAGGGAGGATAAGAAAAATGTTAGTAAATATGAAAAAAATATTAGAAGATGCTGAAAAAGGAGGATATGCAATAGGTTGTATTAATACGCCGAATGTCGAAACTCTTAGAGCAGTTATTGGCGCAGCTGAAGATTTAAATGTCCCAATTATTATTGATCATGCGCAGGTTCATGATTCATTGATTCCAATTGAAGAGATTGGTCCGAAAATGGTTGAATATGCTAAAAAAGCAAAAGTACCAGTATGTGTTCATTTGGATCATGGAAGTGATTATAACTTTGTCATGAGGGCTATTCGTTGTGGTTTCACATCAATTATGTATGACCTTAGTGCTCTACCTTTTGAAGAAAATATGGCTAAGTTAAAAGAGTTTACTAAAATTGCGCATGACTTGGATATTACTGTAGAAGCAGAATTGGGGATTATGACATCTACGGAAGAAGACTCTCATGGTGGAGTTACAACTGGATGGACACATGAAACAATCAAAAAAACTTTTACAGATCCTGAACAAGCTGCTGAGTTTGCAAGAAATACAGGTGTAGATGCTTTAGCGGTATGTTTTGGAACCGCGCATGGAATTTATGCAGAGCCACCAATCCTAGATATTGAAAGAGTGAAAGCAATTCGCAAAGCTATGCCAAAAGAAACTAGAGTTGTTATGCATGGCGGAAGTGGTGTAGATGCTGACCAGGTTCAAGCTGCAATCAGTGCCGGATGCTCTAAAATTAATTACTATTCTTATATGGCCAAAGCTTGCAGCAAGCATGTGTATGAAGAATTGGAGAAGAAGAATGGAAATGCATTTTGGCATGAAGTTCAAGAAGATGCGTATGAGTTCATGAGAGGATATGCAAGAGAGGTGTTAACTGTATTTAAAAATGGGAAGTAGTTATCATGAATAAATTATGTCTTTCGCAAACACTTGTTAAAAATGCAGTTGTTCTTGACCATGAACCGTTTCATAGTAAAGAAGAAATGTTTGAGATGATGGCTGATAAGTTTTTGGAGGCGGGAATTATTTCAAATAAACAGTCTTATATAAATGCACTTGAATATAGAGAATCTATCGGGTCAACTTATATGGGAAATATGATTGGGATGCCACATGGAAAGTGTGATGAAGTACTAAAGTCTGGAATCGGATTTTGCCGTTGTAAAGAGCCGTTTGTTTATGAATCTCATGGAGAGTCTGGAGAAGTAAAATATATTTTTATGTTAGCTATACCAGGTTCGCAATCAGGCGAAGAATATATGCGTGTGCTGGCTAATCTTGCAGGTTTATTGGTTCATGATGATTTTCTTCAAATTCTTAGCAAGTGTACTGATTACGATAACTTAATAGAAAATATCGAAAACTATAATAAATGATTGAAAGAAAGGACAATAAGTATGAAAGTAATTGCCATTACCTCTTGTGCAACGGGTATAGCACATACTTATATGGCTGCTGAAGCTATAAAAAAAGAATGCAAAAGAAGAGGATATTTGTGCAAAGTGGAAACACAAGGTGCATTAGGAATTGAAAATAAATTAAAAGAGTCAGATATCGAATCTGCAGATTTGATTGTTTTTGCTAATGATGTGGGTATTACTAAAGCAGAAAGATTTAATACATATAAAGATAAAATCATAAAAGTTACGCCACATGAAGTAATAAAAAATCCAAAGATTATTTTTGGAGAATAGAGTTTAGGAGATAATATATGAAAAATACTTTACAGGAGATTAAAGAATCCCTTTTAACTGGTGTATCATACATGCTTCCATTCGTAATTTCTGGAGGTATCTTGATTGCAATTGGATTTTTGATTGGTGGTTATAATATTCCAAACGATGTAGCGCAAGGCGGAAATTTTGCTTCAACAATTTTTTGGTTAGGGAAAGCTGCTTTTGGATTAATGGTACCTATTCTTGGAGCGTTTGTTGCTTACTCTATTGCTGATAAGCCAGGAATTGCAGTAGGAATGGTCGGCGCATGGATGGCAACGGACCCATGGGGCCTAGGTCAAGCTTCTGGTTTTCTTGGAGGATTGTTAGCAGGTATTATTGCAGGATACTTGACTAATCTTTTGAAGAAAATTCCGGTCCCTGCTTCTCTTCGCTCACTATTGCCGACTTTAATTATCCCTGTTTTGGGTGTAGGAATTATCGGTCTATTAATGTATTACGTAATAGGATGGCCTATTGCAGCTTTAACAGGAGCATTGACTGATTTCTTAAATAATATGGGAACAGGAAATATGCTTATTTTAGGAATTGTTCAAGGTTGTATGTTAGCTTTCGATATGGGAGGTCCTTGTAATAAAGTCGCATATGCATTTGCTTTAGCGGCGATGGATACAGGAAATTTTATGCCTATGGCTGCTAACTTTATCGGATCTATGACTCCACCTTTAGGATTGGCAATTGCTATTCTTGTATCAAAAAACAAATTTAATGACGCTGATAGAGCGGCAGTACCGGGTTTAATTGCAGGTGCTTTAGCGATGATTACTGAATTTGCTATTCCATTCGCTGCTGCTAATCCTTTACAGGTAATTCCTTCTTTAATGGCTGGTTCAGCTGTTGGATGTGCTTTATCTTATATGTTTGGATTAACTATGCAGGCGCCTCATGGCGGGTTATTTGTTATCTTTGCATTAAACAATATTATTTTGTTCTTAGTGGCCTTGTTAATAGGCGGCTTAGTTACAGCAGGTGTTTTGTTGCTATTAAAAAAGCCAGTTGATCAAAGTATTGAAGATTAGTTGAAAGGAGATTCGTTATGGCAAAATTAGTTGATATTTTAGAAAAATTTCCGTTTGCACCGGAAGATAAAAAACCTATATTGATTCATAAATGGGAGTATTCTACTGCTCTTTATCCACCTAATGATGCAACTACATCAGATAATACTTTTACATTAATATCTACAGATACATTTATGTTGGGTATATATGAATTAGGTCCCGGAGGTGTATTTGCTCCACTAGATATTCATCCTGGAGATGAATCATATTATATTCTTGATGGTCCTGTTGTTCAAAGAAGTGGAAATGGACAATTTGCTTATTTGGAAAGAGGAGAAGGTTTGTTTATGCCAGAAGGTGCATGGCATTGCTGTCATAATTTTTCAGATAAAAAGACTAGAATTTTATATTTTATTACACCTAAGGCATGGAGCGAAGAAATTCCACCGGCAGTTATACCTTCTGATGAGGAAACTAAGTTTTATAAAGGTCCAAACAATGACAAGTTGCCAAATATGAGAGGAAAAATCAAAGATATTTCCAGACAAGGATGTACCGATGATATTGGGCATTGGCCTGTTGATGCCAAGGAAGCTAGAGAAACAGGTGCCGTTTATGGAGTTCGGGACTTTGAAAAGTTAAATAATATTCATGGAACAAAACACCCAATGCTAATGCGTTTTATAACGAGTAATGATTATGGGCACTTTGGTGAATTTATTTTACCTGCGGGTGGATATGGCCCTAGATGCTCAGAACCTGATTCTCATGAAGGGGATGCTGCGTTGTTCTGTATTGACGGTCCAGTTACGGTTAATTTAACAGATTTAGAAGAAAGCTTTGTACTGGAAAAAGAAGAAACATTCTTCTTGCCGGCTGGTACAAGATATCAACTTGTAAATTTTGAAAGTGAACCTTGCAAAGTTGTATTTGCGATTACAAAACTATAGTTTTTTAAGAGAAAGGTAAGGTTCCTTTCTCTTAAAATTTTTAAACAGGAGGAAAAATGAAAATTGCTATTGGATGTGATGAAGCTGCTTATAAGTTTAAAGAAACAATCAAACAATATTTAGAAAATAAGGGCTATGAAGTTAAAGATGTTGGGGTATATAATGAAGAACCTTCTTTATATGCAGATACTGCCGAAAGATTGTGCAAAGAAATTACAGCAGGTGCGTGTAAAAGAGGGATCCTATGTTGTGGTACAGGAATCGGCATGGCGATTACTGCTAACAAGATTCCGGGTATTCGCGCAGCGGTAGCTCATGACATGTTTTCATTGGAAAGAATGATCAAAAGTAATGATTGCCAGGTGTTATGTATGGGAGCGCGAATTATTGCACCTCAATCTGCTGAATTACTATTGGATAGATGGCTGGAGATTGAATTTAAAGATGGTCCAAGTACTCCAAAAATCAATAGAATCATGCAAATTGAAAAACGCTATCATCATTAAAATTTGAATTATGTATGACCGAAAATATTTAATGGAAAGGTGTTTATGTATGATGATTGTGTATTTGGAACTATGGAAATATATAGGATATATTTATAAAAAAAGCGCAATCACCGTCCAAAGTCGAAAGCACTTCATGAATGGATTCCTTTTAAATCCAATCTTATTTTAACACTATGAAAGAGAGAATGAACTATGCAAAGAATAATCAATGATCCTAATCTGGTTGTGGAAGATATGCTGGAGGGGTTTTTAAAATGTCATAAAAATTTGGTTCATGTGTCTAAAGAAAATCCAAGAGTTATTGTATCAAATTTTGTCAAAGATAAGAAAAAAGTCGGAATTGTAACTGGGGGTGGAAGTGGACATAAACCAGCGTTTATTGGCTATTGTGGAAAGAATATGGTGGATGCCGTTGCAGTCGGTGAAATTTTTTCCAGTCCAACCGCAAAGAGCTTTTATGATTGTATCAAAGAAGTGGATCAAGGCATGGGAGTAGCCGTACTTTATGGAAATTATGCCGGCGATAACATGAATGTCAAAATGGCTAAGGAACTGGCCGAAGATGACGATATTGAGGTTAAGACTGTAGTGGCTAATGATGATGTAGCCAGTGCTTCTAAGAAGGATATTCAAAAACGGAGAGGAGTTGCCGGAGAAATCTTGATGTGGAAAGTCGGTGGCGCTAAAGCAGCGCAGGGTGCAACTTTAGAAGAAGTCATCAAAGCTTCTCAAAAAGCCATTGATAATACTAGAAGTGTTGGAGTTGGACTTTCCCCTTGTACAATTCCTGCAAATGGAAAACCGAATTTTGAAATTAAAGAAGGAACGATGGAGTTTGGAATCGGACATCATGGAGAGCCGGGAATCAAAGTTGAACCACTATCGGATGCAAAGGGAATGGTTGTTGAAATGGTGCCTCTAGTATGTGATGATATTCCATATCAGGAAGGTGATGAAGTTGTGGTGTTGGTTTCAGGGTTAGGAGCTACACCGGTTATGGAACAATATATCTATTTTAATGAGGTAGAGAAACTGTTGAAACAAAGAGGTCTTAAGATCTATAAATCCTATGTGGGAAATTATTTCACATCTTTGGAAATGAATGGAATCACATTGACGTTGATGAAAGTCGATGAGGAATTGAAAGAATGCATGGATATGGAAGTAGAAACCATGGGGCTGACTCAATTGGGAGGAAAGTAGAATGGAATATGTATTAAATGAAGATAATGCTTGTATTGTAAAAGAAATTATACAGGCCATTCACAACAACTCGGTATATTTAAGCGAAATTGATGGTGAGACCGGAGACGGTGATCATGGAGTCAACATGAATAAGGGCTTTTTAATGGCTGATGTAAGAATCAAAGAAGATGATAGTTTTTCGGAGGCTTTGAAAAAGTTAGGAAAGACATTGGTGATGGACATCGGAGGCAGCATGGGGCCTATTTATGGGACATTCTTTTCAAAATTAAGTCGAACATTGAAAACAGAGGAAAAGATAGATGCCAAGCTTTTTGAAGAAGCTTTAAAAAATGCAGAAGAAGGATTAATGAATCTGGCTGGTGCAAAACCCGGAGATAAAACTTTGGTGGATACCATTGTTCCTGCCTATGAATCATTCAAAGAAGCCCAGGAAGCTGGTAAAGGCTTTAAAGAATGTCTGGAAGCTTTAAAAATAGGAGCTGAACAGGGAAAAGAAAGTACAAGAGATATGGTTGCTAAATTAGGAAGAGCCTCCAGACTTGGAGAAAGAAGTAAGGGACACCTTGATGCAGGTGCTACTTCTTGTTGTATTATTCTTCAAATCATGGCAGATGGAATGATCAAGAGAATGGTGGAATAATGTTTTTGTCGAGAGGTCACAAAATGTGTGGCCTTTTTATTGGTTGGTGAGTTTCTGAATAGTCTAAGGATTATTCTAAACTTTAATGAAAAAATAAAGAAAAAGAGCCTCCTTACAAATTCGTATGTGGTCCGAAAACTACAACGAAAGATGTAAGGAGGTCTTTTATGTCACAGTATACTGATGACTTACACAGTTTATCACATACGAAATGGGCTTGAGATATAATAGGGATACAGAGAAAAAAGCTTGATAATTCGGGGCTTTCAGCACTGTATCCCTATTTTAAGAATCATAGAAATATAATAAAATATTGTAAAAGGAGGCTTCTATGAGAGCGAAAAATATTTCAAGTCAATATATAACTCCTTCTGCTTACAAAGAAGGTGAGAATAAATGAGATGGGTAATAAAAATAATATTGTTTCCAATCAGTTTGCTGCTGAGTATCCTCACAGCCTTTCTGACATTTATACTTGGCATAGGAACAACTATTCTGTATTTCTTAATGCTGATGTGTATAGTTGCTGCAATAGGATCATTTATGCAAAAAGATATATCACTTGGCATTGAAGCATTAGTATTAGGATTTTTGTTAAGTCCTTATGGAATACCGATGGTTGGAGCAGCCGTTATAGCATTCATTCAAGGAATCAATGAAGCAATAAAATCAATCTAAAAAAATTCATAAAAATGGTTACCAAAGGCGATAGATAAAAACTATCGTCTTTTTCTTCGCCAATTTTTAAGGAAGGGAGGTGAAGCGATGGACTTTGACTATTTCTATAACAGAGAAGCGGAAAGGTTTAATTTCTTAAAAGTACCGGAGATATTGGTTGATGGAGAAGAATTTAAAGGATTATCCGCTGAAGCAATTATCCTTTATTCAATGCTTCTTAAACGAACAGGAATGTCTTTTAAGAATAACTGGATAGACAAAGATGGCAGAGTATTTATCTATTTCACAGTTGAAGAAATTATGAAAAGAAGAAATATCTCAAAGCCAACTGCCATAAAAACATTAGATGAGTTAGATAGTAAAAAAGGAATTGGACTGATTGAACGGGTAAGACTTGGTCTTGGCAAACCGAATATCATTTATGTCAAAGATTTTATGAGCGTATTTCAGGTAAAAGAAAATGACTTTCAGAAGTTAAAAAATTTTACTTCAGAAGTAAAAGATGTTGACCTCAGAAGTAAAGAAAATGAACTTCAGGAAGTTAAAAATCTTGACTGTAACTATATAGAGAATAATAAGAGTAAGTATAGTAAGAGAGAATATAGTTTTAGTGAAAACGGGCTTGGAACATTTCAAAATGTGTTTTTAGCTGCTGAAGATATATCCGATTTACAAATCATAATGAACTCACAACTTGAAAATTACATTGAACGCTTGTCGGCATATATCAAAAGTACCGGCAAGACATATAAAGACCATAAGGCAACAATCCTTTCTTGGTTTTATAAAGATCAGGGAAGAAGCAAAGAAGTGAAAATATCAAATATCCCTACATGGGAAGAATATGATAAAGGAGAACACCTATGATGAAAGAATTAGAAAAAGTAATGATAGAGGATGTAGAGTATTCTTACGATCCTGAAAAAGAATATATCAAAGACGGACACGCCTTTTGTAAAGTCTGCCATGAAAGAAAAGATGGAAAAGTGATGGAGTTCTTTGATAACAAGATGATATTTAAGATTTCTTGCAAATGCGATAGAGATAGAGAGGCAAGAGAAAAAGAAAGACAAAAGCAGATGGAAATTGAACGATTAAAGAGTAGCTGCTTTAACTCGATTATTCAGTGGTCATACACCTTTGAAAATTATCAGGGAGAAGAAAATCAAAGCTTTATCATTGCTAAAAACTTTGTCAAAGACTATGAGGAGATGAAAAAGGAAAATATCGGACTTCTCTTTTATGGCTCGGTAGGAAGTGGAAAGACCTATCTTGCCTGCTCCATTGCAAATAGCCTTATTGAACAGTATCAAATAGGCGTTAAAATAAGAAATTTTGCACAGATTATCAATGAGCTGCAAAAGGGAGGATTTGATTTTGATAAGAACGCATATATTGAATCTCTTGTAAATACTTCCGTTCTTATCTTGGATGACTTGGGAATAGAAAGAGATACAAGCTATGCTAAAGAGCAGGTATATAACATTGTCAACAACAGGTACTTAAAACAGAAACCGACTATCTTTACCACTAACCTTTCCTACGACACAATCCAAAACTGTAAAGACAGCGTGAAATATCAGAGAATCTATTCAAGGATTATAGAGATGTGTATTCCTGTTATGGTTGTAGGAGAGGATTTTAGAAAAATCATTCAAAGGGATAAGTTGAATCGGAATAAGGACAGATTGCTGAATGGAGGTGAGAGAACTTGATTAATGAAGAAATAGCAAGAAAAACGCTGAATATGGAAGTTAAAGCTGCTAAAGTAACAGGAAAGCTAATTCTGAACTTGTTAAAGAAATTGATGAAAGAAGCAGAAAAACTTGGGGGACTTGAAAAACTTGTAAATAGCAACGGAAATGAAGTAAAGCTCAAAGATATGGTAAAGAAAGGTCAGCTTGAAGAAATTCCGGTTGAAGAAGCGGAGCTTAAGGAACTGAAAAAAGAACTTAATCGGTATGGTGTTAAGTTTTCAGTGATGAAGGATAAGGAAACAGGAAAATACTCTGTATTCTTTCAAGCGAAAGACATGAAAGTGATGGATAAAGCCTTTAAGCACGCATTAGCACAGTCTGAAAAGAAAACGGAAAGGAAAGAATCTATTCACAAGAATATTGAGAAGTTTAAGGAAATGGCTAAGAACTCTGTTTCCAAAGATAAAGTCAAGAATAAACAAAAGGAGCAGAGCCTATGATAGATAAAATATTAAAGGACATCAAAGGCTTATTTAAGGTGCAGGATAAGGCAAAGTTTCTAAAGCAAAACATTCCCTATCTTGCATTTTTCTATTTAGGAAACATCTTTGCCCATCATGTGAGAAGCTATACCGGTGGTGATGTCATAGATAAAATCTTTCAGGGAATATTAGAACTTAATACCATGAGTTTTCTTCCAAGCATTCATCCGGTGGATGTAATCATAGGAGTCGGAGTGGCTGTACTGATTAAATTTATTGTCTATACCAAAGGTAAAAATGCTAAAAAGTTTAGACAGGGGAAAGAGTATGGCTCAGCAAGATGGGGAAATAAGAAAGATATTGAGCCATACATGGATGAAAAGTTTCAAAACAATATCTTGCTTACCCAGACAGAACGCCTAACTATGAATGGTAGACCGGCTAATCCAAAGTATGCTCGTAACAAAAATGTACTTGTAATCGGTGGATCAGGAAGTGGTAAGACAAGATTTTATGTCAAACCTAACCTTATGCAGATGCACTCGTCATATTGCGTAACTGATCCGAAAGGAACGATAGTCCTTGAGTGCGGTAAGATGCTTGAAGATAACGGATATGAGATAAAAATCCTAAATACCATCAACTTCAAAAAGAGCATGAAATACAATCCTTTTGCCTATATCCGTTCTGAGAAAGATATTCTGAAATTGGTGCAGACAATCATTGCCAATACTAAAGGTGAGGGAGAAAAAGCAGGTGAGGATTTTTGGGTCAAAGCGGAGAAGCTCTACTATACAGCACTTATCGGATATATCTTCTATGAAGCTCCAAGAGAAGAAAAGAACTTTGCAACACTCCTCGATATGATAGACGCTTCCGAAGTCAGAGAAGATGACGAAACCTATATGAATCCGATAGATAGGCTCTTTGAAGCACTTGAAAAGAAAGAACCTACACACTTTGCAGTAAAGCAATATAAAAAATATAAATTGGCTGCGGGAAAAACAGCGAAATCTATCCTTATAAGCTGCGGTGCAAGGCTTGCCCCATTTGATATTCAGGAGCTAAGAGACTTGATGAAAGAAGATGAACTGGAGCTTGATACACTGGGAGATAGAAAGACAGCACTCTTTGTTATTATCTCCGATACCGATGATACCTTTAACTTTGTAGTGTCTATTATGTATTCACAGTTATTTAATCTGCTTTGCGATAAGGCGGATGATGTATATGGTGGCAGACTTCCTGTTCATGTAAGATTCCTCCTTGATGAGTTTGCAAACATCGGCTTAATTCCAAAGTTTGAGAAACTTATAGCAACAATCCGAAGTAGAGAGATTTCAGCGAGTATTATCTTACAGGCACAATCTCAGCTAAAGGCGATATATAAGGATAATGCCGATACCATTGTGGGTAATTGTGATAGTACCTTATTTTTAGGAGGAAAAGAAAAAACAACATTAAAAGAGCTTTCCGAAACGCTTGGTAAGGAAACCATAGATTTTTACAATACATCGGAAACAAGGAGCAATCAAAAGAGCTTTGGACTTAACTATCAAAAAACAGGCAAAGAGCTGATGAGTCAGGATGAGATTACGGTCATGGATGGTGGAAAATGTATCTTTCAGCTTAGAGGTGTCAGACCTTTTCTTTCAGATAAGTACGATATTACAAAGCACAAGAACTATAAGCTGCTTGAGGACTATGATAAGAAAAATTTATTTGATATAGAAAGCTACATGAAACGGAAAGGAAAAGCAAAACTGAATAGGGAAACAGTTATTACAAGAATGCAGTAAGTCTACAAAATAGATTTGCTGCTTTTTTATGCAAAAGTAAGGAGGCAAGATGATAAGGATCAGAAGTCCCACTGAGTAAAAAACTAAATAGTATGAGTATAGCGATTGGAAAAGTAATACTTCCGGTCGCTTTTTTTATTGAAATGAAAAGGAGAAATTTTTAATGAAGCAAGAAATGATTAACATCAATGCCAACTTAGTGGCAGAACCTACTTTCTCAAGTTTTGAAAAAGAGGGTGAAGAAGTAGAAGTTGTAAACTTTACGCTTGTAAAGAAGTACGGTAAAGGCAAGGGGTACATCAATTGTGCAGCCTATGGAGAAAAAGCGGATAAAGCAAAGGACTTTGAAAAGGGCGATTTGATTCATGTATTCGGCTACTTTAAGAAGCGTGAAAAAGAGGGAAAGACTTACAAAAATTTTGTAGTGAAGTCATACAACAAGATTGAAAAGAAAGAAGAAAATGAGGAGGAATAAATTATGGAATTTTTCGCACAGGCAGTAAATGTATTAAAGATTTTAGTTATGGCAGTAGGTGCAGGACTTGGAGCATGGGGCGTTATTAACCTGATGGAGGGATATGGTAATGACAATCCCGGAGCGAAATCTCAGGGCATAAAGCAGTTGATGGCGGGAGGAGGTATTGTTCTTATCGGACTTAAGCTGATTCCGCTTCTTGCAAATGTACTCAAGTAAGAAGAAAAGGAGAGCTTAGATGTTTGGAATATTCGACAAGATAGAAGAATTCTTTAAGGAGCTTCTACTGGGCGGTATCCAAGCAAACTTAGAGTCAATGTTTCTTGACATCAACGACAAGGTTGGTGCAGTTGCAACAGATGTAGGAAAAACGCCTATGGGATGGAACGGAGATGTATTTGCCTTTATCAAAAGTATTAACGATTCCGTCATTATTCCCATAGCGGGACTAATTATCACAGCAGTCCTTTGTATCGAGCTTATCAACATGGTAATGGAAAAGAACAATATGCACGATACGGATACCTTTGAATTTTTCAAGTACATCATCAAGATGTGGATTGCTGTGTGGTTAGTATCTCATGCCTTTGAGTTTTCAATGGCGGTCTTTGATGTGGCACAGCATATGGTAAATAAGGCGGCAGGGGTGATCAACACCTCTGCCACCGTTTCCGGAGATCAGATAGTGGCGATGATGGATACCCTAAAAGAAAAGGGACTTGGAGAGCTTGTCATGATTCTCTTTGAAACCTCCATCATAAAAGTTGCCATACAGGCAATTTCCATAGTAATTATGCTTGTGGTTTACGGAAGAATGTTTGAGATTTATGTTTATTCATCGGTTTCAGCCATTCCTTTTGCCACAATGGGAAACAAAGAATGGGGGCAAATCGGCACAAATTACATCAAAGGACTATTTGCACTTGGACTACAAGGACTCTTTTTAATGGTTTGTCTTGGAATTTACGCAGTATTAGTTAAGACGATTGAAATAACAGATATACACACAAGTACCATGACGATACTTGGATATGCGGTTTTGCTGGGGTTAATGATGCTAAAGAGCGGAACACTGGCCAAAAGCGTATTAAATGCACACTAAAAGAAAGGAAAGATAGTATGAACAAAAGAAAAACAGTATTTACAGCAGTAGTGATTGGAGCAGGCATTATGGCGGTAATTGACAGAATCAGACTTCATAACAAAGTGGATGAATTGGAAGAAAGAACAGAGGACATCGGTCGCTGCCACAATGACTTTTGCCTAATGCAGGAAAGATATAACAAAAATACAGATGAACAGCTTGCAATTATTCAGGATGAAATCGGATCTGTATATGAACACTTTGAGGAGCTGTCAAAGGACAAAGAAGATGGGAGGTAAGCTATGGCGTATGTACCAATACCCAAGGACTTAAAGAAGGTTAAGACAAAGGTAGCATTTAACTTAACGAAAAGGCAGCTCATAGGATTTACCATTGCAGGACTTGTTGGAATACCGGTCTATTTATTTATGAGAAAGGTAGTACCAAACGATATAGCTGTCATATTTCTCATTGTGTCAACACTTCCAATCTTTTTCATCACACTTTTTGAAAAGGACGGACTGACCTTTGAGAAATATTTTAAGCATATCTACCTTCATAAGTTTTATCAGCCGGGTAAGAGAGTGAGAAAGGAGGTTTACCTTGAACAAGAAAAGAAAAATTCAGCAAATAAAACTCACGCAAAACGAAAAGGCATTAAGAAGTCAAAAACAGGACTTAAAGAAAAATAAGGGAAAGATTAAAAAAGACAGTAGTATACTTGACCTTATTTTTAAGAAAGAGCCGAAAAGATACACTGTTGAAGATACCATTCCCTATCTTAGACTCTTAAAAAGCGGGATATGCCAGCTTGATGAAAAGCACTTCAGTAAAAGCATAGCCTTTCAGGACATTAACTGTCAGCTTGCTTTAGATGAAGATAGGGATTTGATTTTTAATCAGTTTGCAAACTTTCTAAATTCCTTTGATCCAAGTGTCAGCATTGAGTTTTCCTATATCAATCAGCTTGGACGAAATGAAGAAATGAAATCGGCAATTCAGATACCGGATAAAAAAGACGGTTTTGATGATATACGACTTGAGTTTAGAGAGATGCTAAAAAGCCAGATTGTAAAGGGAAATAACGGACTGAAAAAATCAAAGTATGTAACCTTTACAGTAGAAGCGGATAATTTAGAGCAGGCTACATCAAAACTTGAAAGACTGGAGATAGATATACTATCTAATCTCAAAAGCATGGGGGTAAGAGCTGAAAGCCTTACCGGAGAAGAAAGACTAAAGATACTTCACGATATATTAAATCCGAATAAGACCTTTGAGTTTTCCTACAAAGACCTGAAGAAAAAGGAAAGTACCAAGACATATATCGTGCCTGATGAATTTAACTTTATACCTTCAAGGTATTTTAAGTTTGGGAAGTTTATCGGAGCAACAAGTCATTTTCAAATCCTTGCAAGTGAGCTTTCAGACCGTATGTTATCGGAGTTTTTGGATATTGATGATAACATCAATATATCTTTTCATATTAAGGCGATTGACCAGTCAGAAGCCATCAAGATGGTAAAACGAAAAAACACCGATATTGATAAGATGCGAATTGAGGAAAACAAGAAAGCTGTAAGGTCAGGCTATGACATGGACATTCTTCCAAGTGATTTAATTACTTACGGAGAAGATGTAAAAAGTCTTTTAAAAGATTTACAGACAAGAGATGAGCGTATGTTTGTTGTAAGTATTGTCTTTATGAATTTTGCAAGGACAGTGCAAAAGCTCGATAACACCATAGCTCAGATAAGCTCCATTGCAAACAAGCATAACTGTAAATTGAAAAGACTTGACCATACGCAGGAACAAGGTTTAGTGAGCGTGCTGCCTCTTGGGGTAAACAAGATTGAAATAGATAGAGGGCTAACTTCATCATCAACAGCAGTCTTTATGCCATTTACCACAGAGGAACTTTTTATCAACTCAAGTAACAGTCTGTACTATGGACTAAATGCTTTAAGTCATAACCTGATTATGGCGGACAGGAAGAAATTAAAGAACCCAAATGGGTTAATTCTTGGAACTCCCGGAAGCGGTAAATCCTTTAGTGCTAAAAGGGAGATGGCAAATGCGATTTTAGTAACGGATGATGATGTGATTATCTGTGATCCGGAAGGAGAGTATGGAAACCTTGTAAGGCAGTTTAAGGGAGAAGTCATTAAGGTCAGCAGTAAATCAAAAGACTACTTAAATCCCCTTGATATAAATATGAACTATGGGGATGGGGATGCACCGCTTAAAGACAAGGCGAACTTCATTATGTCTATGCTTGAACTTGTAGTTGGAGGAAGCGGACTTACAGCAGAAGAAAAGTCGGTTATAGATAGGTGCCTTCCTAAAATCTATGAAAAGTATTTTGAAAATCCGACTCCTGACAATATGCCGATTCTTCAAGACCTATACGATATGTTAAAAGGGCAGGAAGAAAAGGTCGGTAAGAAGCTGGCAACAGAGATGGAGATATATGTATCAGGCTCACTTAATGTCTTTAATCATAGGTCAAATGTGGACTTAAATAAGAAGCTGCTTTGCTTTGATATTAAGGAGCTTGGAAGCCAGCTTAAAAAGATCGGTATGCTTGTTATTCAGGATCAGGTGTGGAATAAGGTATCGCAAAACAGAGGAAACAAGGCTACAAGGTACTATATAGATGAGTTTCACTTGCTGTTAAAAGATGAGCAGACAGCTTCATATTCGGTAGAGATTTGGAAGCGTTTTAGAAAATGGGGAGGAATCCCGACTGGTATCACGCAAAATGTCAAAGACCTACTTATGAGTAAGGAAATTGAAAATATCTTTGATAATACGGACTTTGTCTTAATGTTAAATCAGGCTTCGGGAGATAGGGAAATACTTGCAAGGAAACTTAAAATCTCACTTCCGCAGCTTAGATATGTTACGAACTCCAATGAGGGCGAGGGACTACTTTTCTTTGGAAATACCATTGTGCCTTTCCTTGATAAGTTTCCGAAAGATACAATTCTTTATCAGAAGATGACTACCAAGCCTGAAGAAGTGAGGTAGCTTATGGATGGGAAGCTGAAAAAAGATTTTAGAGAAAGGCATAAGGCAAGCCTTGAAAGGGAGATGCTTAAAGCTGAAACAAGCTCTATACCTGAAGAAAGTAAGCTAAGGCATAGCGATGATTACAGAGGAAAAATCGTCCATGATAAAGACAGATTTCAGGATAAGGTGCATGAAAAGGTCAGTAAGAGAAATACAAAAATTGAACCAAATGGAAATACATCTAAAAGAAATGCAAAGTATAGAGCTTCTGATAAGGGAAGTGTAAATGAAGCAGGAAAGGCTGACTATGATCCTTTAGGACAAGACCTTGATAACGATGGAATCATAGACAGATACGATAATGATTTTAGGGACAGCGACTACTTTGAATCAACCTATGATGTAGAGGATAATCTACCTCAAAAAGAAAAATCATTAGAAAATCAATCTAAAAATCATAAGGCTCAAAAGAATAAGTATAAAAGGAAAAACTATTCCGAAAGCCTCTATACAAGAAAAAAGGACGATGTACCAAAAGAGAATAAGCCTGAAGGTAAAAAGACGGGGAAAGATGTTGCAGGCGAAAAAGAAAATATCAGCTTATCAAAAGACCAAAAGAAAAAGGTCAAAAAGGATATGGTAAAAGTATCTGCCCTGTCAGGGCTTGCCAAAGGAAGTGAAACCGTAAGAGATTACCTTTCTCATGGAAGCGATGAAAACAAAGGCGTAGAAGCAGGAGAAAAGACGGCGGACGCAAGTTCCAAGCTCATTCATGGTATTAAGAGATACTCAGATAAGAAAAGAGCTAAAAAAGGATATGACCTTACAAATAAGGACTATAAAATCAGAAAGCGTAAATCCAAGTTAGAGTTTCGTGATGCCAAAGAGGAATTGAAAAAGACAGATGAGTATAAAAGAGCAAGTGCCTATAAAAGATTTCAAAAGAAAAATCAGGTAAAGGCAGCAATTTCTCGTGAGAATAAGTCAAGACTTAGAGATCGGATTAAAGAGGGACTTATCGGAACGCTGAAAAGCTCAAAGGATATGATTATCCGAAAAGCCAAAGGACTTATGCTTATCTTCATAGGTATCATTATCTTGGGAACTTTTGTGATTAACTTTGCAGGAACGGGCATGACAGGATTTATGAACTCCACAAGCTCGGTTCTTACAACAAGCTATTTATCAAAGCCAAATGTTCTAAGTGAAATCAATCAGAAGTTTTCTGCTATGGAGAGTGAGCTTCAAAGTGAAGTTGATCATGTAGAAGAAAATTATCCCGGATATGATGAATACATCTTAAATAACACAGAGTACATCGGTCATAATGTCCATGAGCTTTTATCCTATATTACATCAAGATGCGGAGAGGTAAAGAATGTATCGGAAGTAGAATCCATATTAAAAGAATTGTTTGAGTCCATGTATGACCTTGAATACAGGGAAGAAATTGAAATCAGATACAGGACAGTTACAGAAACCTATACCGATGAAGATGGCAATGAATATACCGAAAGCCACGAGGAACCCTATGAGTACAAAAAACTCATTGTAACGCTTCATAAAAAAGAGATGGATAGCATTATCCGACAGGTCTTTGCAAACTATCCAGATAATCTAAAGCATTATGAAGCCTTATTCCTTGCACAAGGAAATATGGGAGAAGTCTTTGGTAATTCTGACCTTATTAGTTCAAATGGAGGTATCGGCGGTGGAAAAGAGTATGAGGCATCTACGGAGGTTCAAAAGAAGATTGTTAATGCTGCATATATTACACCATCTCCGGGTGCAGGCTGGTGTGCCATGTGGGTATCGCAAGTTTACCAAAATGCGGGACTTGGATATATCGGAGGAAACGCCAATGATATGTATCGAAACTATACCTTTACATCAGACAGGTCAAAGCTAAAAGTAGGAATGCTTGTGGCGGTAGAAAGCAGCAGTAGCGGAAGCACAGCCGGACTTACCTATGGTCATGTAGGTATTTACATCGGAGATGGAAAAGTGATTGATAACATCGGTTATATAAGAGTAACTACTTTAGATGATTGGATTGCGACTTTTTGTCAACATCATCCGGTAGGTTTCGGTTTTCCGCCAAATGTAAACAGTTAAGGAGGGAACAATGTGAAAAAAGAACTAACAGCAATTAAAAATAGAATAAAGAAGTTAAAGGATAAAAAGGCTCTGATTGATGAAGAATTGGAGCCTTTATTTATTCGTGAAGAAGAACTTGAAAACGAGGAAATCATAGCCATTTGCAGAAAGAACAACATCACAATCAGTGATTTGATGGCAAAGGTAAATAGAGAAAAAGCAGAACTGAAAAAGGAGAGGACAAATGAAAACCAGTTTGAAAAAGAATAATAAATTTTGGACAGCAGCACTTGCAGTAATTATAAGTATTAGCTGCATTTTAGGACTTTGGACAGTGGTGTATGCTCAGGAGCAAAAGTCGGAAGCTCCTACCAAAAATGAAGCTGTTCAAACGGAAGTTGAAGTAAATGTAAAGTATATCTTTGAAGATGAAAAGGTCTTTAAGGAAGAAAAGATTAAGGCAGAGAAAGGACAGCTTCTTGATAGTGGCGATCTTCCAATGCTCCCTGATGATATGAAATTTATTGATGAATTTCTATTCTATGAAGTAAAGGGCGATGGTAATGATGAGATTATCCGTAAGGTAGCAAAGACTGAGCTTAAGGATAAACAAACGCAAACGGAAGAAGAAAAACCAAAGCAGGACGCAAGCACTCAGACGGAAGATAAAAAGACAGAGGACAAGAAAACACAGACAGAGCTTTCTAAAGACGATATTTCCAAAATGGAAAAAGAGGCTAAGGAACTTCAGGAAAAACTTGATAAGTTAAATGGCGAAATCAAGAATAAAGATAAGTTGAGTGATAAGCAGAAAGAAAAAATTAAAGACCTTGAAGATGAGATTGAAAGTCTGAAAGAAAAAATGAAGAAAGATAAGGGAAATCAGGACTTATCAGAAGATATGAAAAAGGAAATAGATAAGCTGACGGAAAAGGTGAAAGAGCTTGAGAAAAAGGCTTCTGAAACAAACAAAGCTCCTGTAACATCGCAGTCAATTACACCGATTAGTCCTATTTCCGGCATTAAGACAAGCTCAGGCATTTCTCCTCAAACACCACAGACTTCTGTAAGTAGTTCCGGTAAAGGTTCATCTGATACAGTAAGCTCAGGTAATACTACAAAGGATACAAGCAAAACAGAAGTAAAGGAGAAAGAAAAGGAAGTTCGTTATCCCAATAAGCTCACAGCAAAAGCACCTGCTAATAACAGCGGTCAGGATTCATCTATGGACGGTACAAGTAAGAGTGTAAATACCAATAAGGGTGTGGCTTCTACTCCATCAAAGGCAAGAGCTTCCGTTACGGAGAATAAGGATAATGCGAATAAGGATTATCCGATTCATCATGGAGATAGCAGCGATAACAAAGAAACGAATATGTATTCAGCAGATGCAAGGCAGTTTATTACCTTTCAGACTAAAAATGGTAAGACTTTTCATCTTATCATCAATCACGATGAGGATAGTGAGAATGTAATGCTTTTAACAGAAGTATCTGAAGATGACCTACTTAACATGGTGGAGAAAAAAGAAGCTCCAAAGCAGGAAGTAGTAAAAGAAGAACCTGTTAAGGAAGAAGTAAAACCTGAGAAAAAGGAAGAAAAGAGCAGTTTAGGGACATATATAATTCTTTTACTTGTAGTCGGTGGAGCATTAGGAGCAGGATACTACTTTAAGGTTGTAAAAAAGAAAGAAGATAAGGAGCTTGAGGCATTGGAGGAAGATGATGATTTCTTTTCTGAAGCTGAAAGTGATGAAGAAACAAATGATGCAGATGAAGCAGAAGATGAGCAGTAATGCTGCATCAAAAATAATACAGTGTTTGGTGCAAATGCAGGGCGGGAGAGTAATATCTTTCGCCCTATTATATTTAAAACAGGAGGAAAACACAGATGAAGTTAGTTATTGCAGAAAAGCCAAGTGTTGCAATTTCTATTGCAAAGGTTATTGGAGCAAATAAAAAGAAAGACGGATATTATGAGGGAAATGGATATAGGGTTTCTTGGTGTGTTGGTCATTTAATTCAGATGGCAAATCCGGATGTTTATGATGAAAAGTATGCGAAGTGGAATATGGCTGATTTACCGATTATTCCAAAGGACTATAAGTATGAGGTAGCAAAGTCAACCAAGAAACAGTTTGCTATCCTTAAAAAGCTGCTGAATGATAAAGAGATTGATACGGTTATCAATGCGTGCGACGCAGGTAGAGAAGGAGAGAGTATTTTTAGACTTGTATATAATCAGGCAAATTGTAAAAAGAAGATGAAACGCCTTTGGATTTCATCTATGGAAGATAGTGCAATTAGAGATGGCTTTGATCATTTAAAAGACGGAAAAGACTATGACAATCTCTTTGAGTCGGCACAGGCAAGAGCTATCGCTGATTGGCTCGTAGGAATGAATATCAGCAGACTCTATTCTTGTTTGTATAAGCAAAATTATTCTGTCGGCAGAGTACAGACACCTACTCTTGCTATGATTGTAAAAAGAGATGATGAAATAGCTAATTTCAAGAAAGAGAAATACTATACATTGGAGCTATCTATGGATGGTTTTACACTTTCAACAGATAGAATTGATGATGAAATAGCAGCAGAGCAGCTCTTAAATTTAGTAGGCAATAAGATTGAAATTACCGATGTCATTCAGAAAGAAAAAATTACAAAACCAGACTTGCCATTTGACCTGACAACACTTCAAAGAGAGTGCAATAAGTATTTCGGATATAGTGCCAAGCAGACACTTGACTATGCACAAAGCCTTTATGAAAAGAAACTGATTACTTATCCAAGAACAGACAGCAGATATTTAACGGAAGATATGATTACAAGTACCATCAATAACATTTTGGGCAAAAATGACTTTGATACAGGGCGTATCAAGACAGTATTTAACTCTAAAAAGGTTACGGATCACCACGCTATTATTCCGACAATCAGTTCATTAAAGGAAGATGTTTCTAAGCTTCCTCTAAGCGAAGCTAAAGTTTACTTCCTTATATCCGATAAATTTCACGCAAGTGTAGGTTATCCACTCATTGAAAATACAACAAAGATTGTAGTTTTATTTGACGGCTTTGAGTTTACAAGTGCCGGCAAGGTTGTTAAAGATGACGGCTTTACAAAATATCTTAAAGATTACAAGTCTAAGAAAAATGAAGATATAGAGCTTCCTGATGTAAAAGTAGGCGATGTATTTGAAGTAGAAAATAAAGAGATTAAAGAAAAATTTACCCAACCTCCGAAACACTTTACTGAAGATACTCTCTTAAAGTCTATGGATATTGCAGGAAATGATGCCTTAGAAAAAGGCGTAGAAGTTGAAAGAAAAGGACTTGGCACTCCGGCAACAAGGGCAGGAATTATTGAAAACTTAATCTTTAAGGGATTTGTAGAAAGAGATAAGAAAAATCTTATAGCCACGCATAAAGGAATCAGTCTTGTAACGATTGTAGCTGATAACTTTAAATCGGCAGAAACTACCGCAAAGTGGGAAATGGAATTATCCGATATTGCTCAGGGTAAATCTTCAAAGGAAGAATTTTTAGAAGCGATTGAAAATGAGATAAAAGAAGCGGTTTCAACTTATAGTAAGTAAGATGACACTAATTTCAGAGTGGAAAAAATATCCTAAAAGTGCTATAATATATTGAAATATTTTTTGGAAAAGGAGGTATTATGCAGTTTTTAGACATAAAGAGAATGGCTCACAGCATTCTTGAAAATCAAAACATAGAAAGCAGTTTTATCGAATATAAAAAGTCGGCAAATTTTAAAGATAAAATTCTAAAAACTGCTTGTGCCTTTGCCAATAACTATATGAACAATGAGATTGGATTGTTGTTTGTTGGAATTGAAGAAGTTGACGATAAAGAAACGGGAGAAAAGGCAATTCCCAAAAGACCGATAGAGGGGATAAAAGAGTCCAAAATTGAAGGGATTGAAAATGAATTAAAATCTCTGCTTTCCAATATCCATCCTAGAATAAACTACCATATTATTACGGATAAAATTGATGATGAATACTATATTATCGTTGCGGTAGAGAGTGGTAGTAACGGTCCGTTTGAAACAAGTGAAAGAGCGGAAAGGGATAAAGATATTAGGCTAAAGGCAGGAAGATATATCAGAGTCGGTAGAGATTCAAGACTGCCAAATCCAACTGAAGAATTTGAGCTTTTGAAGAAATTTGCAAATTTTTCTTTTAGCTCTAATTTGAACGATACAGCTACCATAGATGATTTAAGCTATGAATACATGAAAGAATATCTGCTTCAGACAGGAGCAAAGAAAGATGTTAGAGAAATGTCTAAGTTGGATATGGCAAAGAGTATGGGACTTGTCAGTGAAAGCGAGTATGGTGGTTATAGAGCTAAAAATTTTGCTGTATTGATGTTTGCAGAAACACCGAATAAATTTATTCCAAATGCCCATGTTGAAATCATAAGAGAAATTGACGGAACGGATAAAATGGAATCAAAAAGATTTGATGGGCCGGTTTGGATACAGGCAAAACAAGTCAGCAAATATTTTGAAGATAATATTATGGCTTCGTATACCATAAGGGAAGCTGATAAAATTGAGCATAAGATTATCTATAACTATCCTCTTACGGCATTTGAAGAACTTGCTACTAATGCTATTTTGCATAAAGAATATGATACGCCTGAATATGTAGGAATATATATTTACAAGGATAGAATTTCTTTTGTAAACCATAACAGACCACTTCCTCCTGTAACTATTGAAGCTCTTAATAGAGATAGAAGTTTTGATAGAAGGCAGTATCTTAATAAAGAACTTAAAGATATGTTCTTTTCTCTTAATCTGATAGAGTCATACGGATCCGGGATAAGGCGTGCAAAAGATGCACTATTAGAAAATGGTTCTCCTGAGCTTAAGTTTTATCCGGACAATGAAGAAGATAACTATACTAATGCAGTTATGGGTGTGAACAAAGAATTTTTGAAAGAGTTTAATGGTAGTACTACCAAAGAAACTACCAAAGAAACTACCAAAGAAACTACCAAAGAAATAAGTAGTATCCAAGAACAAATAGTTCTTCTTATGAAAAGTAATCCAAGCATTACTGCGGAACAGATAGCAAATGAGATTAAAGAAATAACAGCAGATGGGGTACGATACCATATAAGGAATCTTAAATCTCATGGAGTTATTAAAAGAGAAGGCTCTACCAAATCAGGTAAATGGGTAGTGATGAAATAAACAAAATTACAGAATCAAAAGGTGATTAGAGTAAAATCTAACCGCCTTTTTTGTTTGGAAAAAGAAGGAGGTAAAAATGCGAATAAATGATTTTCATAACATTTTGGAGCTTGTAAAACAAGATGTGCTTGATAGTGAAGCAGAATACCTGAAGCTCCTAAAGGTTGTAGGAAACAATCAGAGATACGACTTTAGAAGTCAGTTAAGTATCTATGATAGAAATCCTGAAGCGACAGCCTGTGCCAAGTTTGATTATTGGAGGGAACGATTTAACCGTACCGTTATGAGAGGTCAAAAGGGTATCCCAATTTTAGAGGACTACGGCACATACAAGAAGGTGGACTATATCTTTGATATAGGTCAGACAGTTTCAAGAAACAGGGATGTCAATGAAGTCAATCTTTGGAGATTTGATAAGGAAGCTCATAGGGATGTCTTAAAGGAAATGATAAAAAATGAGGGCTATGAGGAAAGTGAAAGCACCTTAGAAAATATCTTTTCTTTAAGCAGACTTTATGGCGATGAAAAGATAGACAGCCTTATGAATGAGTTTAGAATAGCTGATGAGGATAGAATATCTTTTACCAAGTTTGTGAGGGACTCAGTGAGTTATGCAGTAGCTTCAAGGTTTAAGTTAGATTATCCTATGGATAATGAGCTTCTAAAGGAAAACTTTGCAATGCTTGATAGTATTTCCATTATGAGCTTAGGTGAAACCGTATCGGATATTAGTGGAAAGATTATTGATGAAACCATTCAAAAAAGCAAAGAGATTGAGCTTCAAAAAGAAGTTTTAAGAGATAAAGAAGCAGGATATAATAAGATTAAAGAAGAATTAGAGGAGGTAGAAGAAAATGTACTTCGACGAGATGATCAGGAAAGAAATGAAAGCGGGCGAGTTCTCCGAAATGGAGAGTACAGACGAGATAATAGAGAAAATCAGGGAGAATACGCTAAACAGCTTGGAGGAACAGACGGACTTCATGAAAGAATTCCCGAATCCGACTTACGCAGTGATGAGGCTGGATTATCTATCACAGAGCGAGGAACAGAGCCACTTCGAGATGTTGGTGGATCTATACAAGGAGAAGAAACTGACAGGACACCTGATGAATATTCAGAAACAGGCAATAGAATTTATGAGAACGGAGAAGCCGAAATTGATGGCAGCTTGGAAGATAGAGGACGAGAACAATCCACAGTATGGGGCGATGATTTCAGCTCTGAAGGAAATGACAATCAAGGAAGTAGTGGAAATTTAAAAGATAATACTAATGTAGAGTTAAAAGAAGCTGAAAAGGCTTCTTTTTCTTTGCCCGAAAATTCTCATGGACAGATGAGGCTTACTATTCCTCTTAATCAGAAAGACATAGACACTATCCTTATTAACGGAGGAAACCATGATGGCGGTAGGCTTCCTCTTATAGCAGAGTTTTCTAAAGGAAAGAGCAATGAAGAATTGGGAGAATACCTCAAAGATACCTTTAGAGGAGGAAACGGATTTTACATTGATGAAAGAGAGGTATCTTCCTGGTATTCGGATAAAGGTATTCATTTAGCTTACGGCACTTCTGCAAGAGAAGATGATACGCAAATTTTAAGCTGGAGTGATGCTGCAAGTAGGATAAATGAGCTTCTTGATAGTGGTGAGTTTGCTATAAATGTAGAGCTTTTAGAAGCACATGACTATGAAAGAGATAGAATTTCAGAATCCTTATGGTATCTAACGCATGATTTAAGCGAAGAAGGTCAAGGACAGGGATATTTTGAAATCTTAAAAACAAGCGGAGGAGGCTTTCCGGAAGAAACGAAAAGATTGTCTGAAGCATTAAAAAATCCTGAGTATCTGAAAGAAACAATCAACGAATACAGCAGGTTTTTAGAAGGATACAAAGAAAACAGAAATGTATTAAGGTTTCACTATCACAAGGTAGACAGCCTTTATCAGAGGTTACAGGAACTTGAGTTGTCACGAAAGGAATACAGTACCAATCTGACAGAACTTCCCAAAGTGAAGTCCTTTATTACAGAAGATGAAGTCCTTGAAAGTCTTTCAAGAGGAAGTGGCGTCGATAGAGGAAAAGAGCGAATTACAAAATTTTTCAAAGAAAATCATACCTTGCAGGAAAAAGCTAATTTCTTAAAAGACGAATATGGCATAGGTGGTAGAAGTCATGCAGTATCGGGGGCAATGGGAAGTGATGAATGGCATGATGCAAAGGGACTTAAATTACAGAAAAATAATTGTAATGATGTTTTCCTTACTTGGTCAAGTGTGGCAAAGCATATAGAGGATTTGCTTTCTAAAAATCTTTATCTTGAAGAAAAGAAAACAGAAAGTAAGTCAGAGATAGAAGAAGCAAAAGAACCACAATATTATTCTAAAGATGATCCTGAAAACTTAATGACTGATGAAATGCTTGAAAGAGTGCCTGAGCTTTATGCACAGGAAGATGTGTCTTTAGCGGATAAAGAGGTTCATGCTGCATATATCATTCCGTTTAGAAGTAATTGGACTTGGTATATGACGGAATATGACAGAGAAAGTGGAGATGCCTTTGGACTTGTGTTAGGATTTGAGCCTGAATGGGGATATTTCAATCTTGAAGAATTAAAGGAGTTAAATGCCCAAAGGCTCATTTTAGAAGATTTTCCAAAGACCTTTAGAGAACTTAAAGATACGGAACTTAAAAAGCAGATGGATGAGCAGGAGCTTCAAGCGGTATTTAACGGAGAGCTTAGCTTTGAAGATAAAGAAGAACTTGAAATATCTGAAGAAGTAGAAGAAAGAGTAGCTGTAACACCTGTTCAAGGAACGCTATTTGATTACCTCAAAGAAAGAGAAGAAGTAGAGCTTAACGAAGAAAAGGAAAGGCTTTCAGATGAATTTGCAGTTAAAGAAGGTGATACCGTCTATTTTAACCATGAAGAATACAGGGTTAGGGAGATTGCTGAAAACCAAATCACAGGAAGATATGACTTATGGCTTGATCCTGTAAGAAGTGGAAACCATCAAATCCCTATTGTAGCCTTTACAGATAATGAAGATTTATTAAAACAAGTAAGCCCTGAAAGACCTGCGTTTATCGTTGGTGATGAAATTAAATACAAGGACAAAAACTATACCATCACACGCTTTGATGATATGGGAAATAACCTAAAGACGGTAACGGTTAAGGATAATATGGAATATCTTGGCGGTATGATAACAGGCTCCGATGTAATTCCTTATTATCTGGAAAGCGATCTTGAGAGAGTATTTGAAAATCTGACATATAAAAAGCCTGAAACTATTGTTAAAGAAAGTGAAATAAAGAAAGCAGAAGCTCATAACTTTAAAATTACAGAAGAAACACTATCTGAAAAGTTATCTCCAAGTGAAAGGCTAAATAATAACCTTGAAGCAATCTCTATGCTGAGTCGCATCGAAAGTAGACAAAGAGAGCTTGACAGTACAGCTCAGGAAGTTTTAGCAAGGTATGTAGGCTGGGGTGGACTTGCTGATGTATTCGATGAAGAAAAAGGCGGACAGTGGAAAGAAGCGAGGAGCTTTCTAAAGGAAAACTTATCTAAGGCAGAATATGAAGCTGCAAGAGAATCTACCCTAACGAGCTTTTATACACCGAAAACTGTTATTGACGGTGTATATAAGACACTTTCCGATATGGGATTTAAGAGCGGAAATATCCTTGAACCGTCAATGGGTATCGGAAACTTTATAGGAAATCTCCCTGATGAAATGAGTAAGTCTAAGTTTTACGGTGTAGAGCTTGATTCTATAAGTGGTAGGATTGGAAATCTACTATATCCTGAAAGTGATATACAGATTAAAGGGTTTGAAGAAACGAGCTTTTCCAATAACTTTTTTGATGCAGTTATCGGTAATGTTCCCTTTGGAGAATATAAGGTAAATGACAGGGATTATAACAAAAATAATTTCCTTATCCACGATTATTTCTTCGCCAAGTCCATTGATAAAGTCAGAAATGGCGGTGTTATCGCCTTTATCACATCAAGTGGCACAATGGATAAAAAGGATGAAAGTGTCAGACGCTATCTTGCAGCAAGAGCAGAGTTTTTAGGAGCGATAAGGCTTCCTAATGACACTTTTAAGGGTGTTGCCGGAACGGAAGTAACCTCAGATATTATTTTTCTAAAAAAAAGGGATAGTATCAGAGAAAGGGATGAGGACTGGATACATCTATCTGAAGATGAAAAGGGACTTACCTATAACAAATACTTTGTAGATCATCCTAAGATGGTGCTTGGAAGTATGGAGGAAGTATCGGGAAGATTTGGAAATACAATAGCTTGCCTGCCAAAAGAAAATACGGACTTAAAGGAATTACTTGCAAAAGCAAGTGAAGAAATATCTCAATATGCAAAGTATGAAGAAATAGAGCTACTTGATGATGAAATCAACACAATACCTGCCACGGATGATGTTAAGAACTTCTCCTATACCATTATTGATGATGAGGTGTATTACAGAGAAAACTCACTTTTTGTCAAGAAAGAAATAACGGATAAAAACAAGGAAAAAATTAAGGATTATCTTGAGTTAAATGATGCTCTAAAAGATGTAATCTACAAGCAAAAGGAAGATTTTTCCGATGATGAAGTAAGGAAAGCTCAGGAGAAGTTAAATGAAGTCTATGACAGTTTTTCTAAAAAGCATGGGTATGTCAATAACCTTTCTAACACCAGAGCCTTAAAAGAAGATAGTAACTTCCCACTTGTATCTTCCATTGAAATCCTTGATGAAGAAGAAAACTTTAAGGCAAAGGGAGATATTTTTTCAAAAAGAACCATCACAAAGGCAAAGACAATAGACCATGTAGATACTTCCCTTGAAGCTCTTGTATTATCGGTATCTGAAAAAGGTTATGTGGACTGATATGATCCCACTAAAGTGGACACACGAAATAAATAAACGTGTATCTATGGAG
>OGOP01000095.1_pt1 | contig 79655 bp, 81 predicted proteins | sample 1552591 | NCBI WGS metagenome assembly OGOP01 (sample SAMEA2580120, study PRJEB22360) | human gut metagenome | biome: human gut; feature: human-associated habitat; material: faeces | place: Denmark | collected 2008/2010 | reverse complement strand
ACTTCTCCTTACAAAAAATAATAATGTTATTTAATTATATCATTGAATATATAAATTGTAAATATATTTTATTAAAATCGCCGTTTTTTGGACGTTTTATCGGAAATTGGCGGCAAAAGCGGTTGTTTTTGCTATTGACAATGACGCTTTCCGGTGCGATAATAAAAAAAGGAGACGCGATATGAATATACTTTGCGACAAAATGATTATGGCCGTGTTGTCCGGCGGAAACGCCACGGAAACCGTACGCGACCTTACCACCCGGGGCTTTTATACGACGATGCTTTCGTCAACGGGCGGATTTTTGAAAAAGAAAAGCGTGACGCTTCTTATCGGCGTCGAAAGGGCGCAGGTCGATACCGTCCTGGAAATTCTGGAAAAGCACGCGAAAAAGCATATCGAGGCGTCTTTCGTGACTTCTCCCGACGTCACGGGCGTTGCCGTAAAAACGCCGGTAAAGGTCGAAACGGGCGGCACTGTCGCATTCGTCATGGACGTTTTGAGTTGCGTCAAGTTTTAAGAAGATTTTTTCAAATAAACGAAACGGCATCGGGGTTCGACGCCGTTTTTTTGCGCCGATATTATTGTAAAAAGTAAACGACGTACAGTCCTGCAAGGGTTGCGAAAAGCGTAGGAATTGCGACGACAACGCCGTATTTCAAAAAGTCAAGGAACGTAAACTTTACGTCAAGGTTTTTCAAAAGCCCCGTGAACATTATTCCCGCAAGCGCGCCGACGGGCGTCAGAAACGCGCCGATGTTGCTGCCGATTACCGACGCATACACCGCAAAAGGCGACGCGGTTTCGGTGATTGCCGAGTACAAAACGCTCATCGGAATATTGTTGATAAGGTTTGCAACGAGCGTCGACGACACGCCGTAAGTCAATATGTCGTACCTTTCTCCCGCCGCGCCGAAAACGTTGGCGATTTTTTGCGAGACGCCCGTTTTTTTCAGCGACAAAACGACGATAAACATAGATATGACAAAGGGGATTAGTTCGTATGGCAGACGTTTGAAAACGTTTGTGAGTTCCGTCGGTTTTTCCTTTTTCACGGCGGCGATAACAAGCGCGCCGACAACAAGGAGAAGAAACGCGCACGTCGCAACCGCCCACATTTCGATTCCGACGTAATCCGCGATAATAAGGAATACAAGACATATTATTAAAAGCACCGCGCCGAATATCGCAAGGTACGGTTTTTCGATTTTTGCGGTCTCGACTTCGTTCACGGGGATCTCTTCCTTAAACTGTTTTTTGAACAATAAGTACAGCACGAGAAGGGCACAAAGCCCGCCGAATATCGTCGGCAACGCCATTATTTTCAGATAACCGGAAAAGGTCATGTGAAATGATTCCGCAAGGTATATGTTCGTCGGATTGCCGATTATGAAAAACATTGAAAACGTGTTTGCCGCAACAAATTCCGTCACAAGATACGGCACGGGGTCTATGTCGGCGTTTTTGCAAAAGTAACAGATAAACGGCGTAAACGTAAGGATAATGATGTCGTTTGACGTAAACACGGTCAAAATCGACACCACGCCGTAAAGAATGAAAAACAGCTTCGTCCGACTGTGTCCCGCAAGTTTCATCGACTTTGTCGCAAGAAATCTGAACACCCCAGCCTCGTCCAGAAACACCGACACCGTCGTCATTCCGAAAAACAGCAAAAGGATTTTTACGGGGTTTACGGAGTTTCGCCCGTGAAACATCGACGCCATATCGCCCGTCAATCCGTCCCAGGCTTCCCTGAAAGTCAACACGTTAAGCGCGACGATAAGTATCGCCGAAATTACCGGCACCACAAAAAATACGGGAATGCGCTTTCCTTTGATTTTTACTTCGGGCAGAAATACGATTGAAAGTATCGTTCCCGCCGCCGCTATTACGGATAATACGATTGCCGCCGTCATCATCAGTTCCTCAAACGAGAAAGCATTATATTCCCATTTTGAAAAATTCGCAACGATTATCGCGTGATAATTCCGATTTTATTTTCAATTACCGAAAGCGGTGCTTTTCGGGAAGCGAAAAACGGGATTATTTTGACAAAATGCGACAAAAAACGACGGGCGGGAAAGGCTCGTCGTTTCGGTGTGGTTTTTATGTTTTTTCGATTGTATCGTCCGGAAGAAAACAAACAAAACAGGGCGGGTTATTTTGAATAATTTTCCTGCATTTTCGTCAAGCGTTCCTTGATTTTTTCACGGAGAGATTGCGGCTCGATTATTTCCGCATACATGCCGTACTGCATCGCCCAGAATTGCATTGCATTCGGACTTGCGACAATTTCGACGGTTAATATGCCGCTTTCATTGCTTTTAACCTTGATTTCCGCGCCAAACCAATCGATTATATCGTCGATGAGCCGCTCGGGCAGTTTAATCACGACGCGCTCAGGCTTGTCCGCAAACATATAAGGCCGCGCGGTTGAAAGTTCCTTGTAATCGATGCCGTTTTTGTATCCCGGGACGGATTTCAGCGGCGTGCGTACGTCGTCGGAAATTTGCATGTCCGTGATTTTGTCCATGCGGTAAAAGGCGACGTCGAATTGCTTTTCGTTGTACGCCATAAGGTAGTAGTGCTGGTTGTGCAACAGCATCTGATACGGGCTGACTTTGTGGTGCGCGGTGCGGTGCAGTTTTTTGTCCGCGCCCATTTTGTTGTAGTCGAAGACAAGCTGCTTTTCGTTTTCGATTGCTTCGTCGACGAGATCGACGTTCAAAAACAAATCGCGGTTCTGAGTTTTGTTCCAGTCGCGTACCGAGTAAACGTGCTTGACGTGCGCTTTGAAATACTTGCCGCCCAAAAGTATCAGCTTGTCGATGAGTTGCTTGGAATACGTCGCGTTTATGTGGCTGCTGCTTAAAACGCTGTCGATAAGAAGACGGAGTTCCGCGTTCTCGAAAGGGCGGCTTGCAAGATAGATTCCTTTTTTGTCGCCTTCGATTTCAAAACCCATTTCTTTGAGATAGGATACGTTGCGACCGATTGCTTTTCTTTCGACGACAAGGTCGTATTCGTCGCTTAAAATATCGATGATTTTTTGCTGAGTCAGCGGATGGTCGGCGTCGGAATAACCGCTCAGAACCTGATAAAGACGTAAAATCAGCGTTTGTTTGCTTTCCATAATAGCCCCCTTGAAAATCGTTAAATCAATTATATCACTTATTTTCAATTATGTCGATCGTTTGTCCCGTTTTCGGTACATTAAAAGCGTCTTCCGCACAAAACACACGCGATTATCCGATTTCGGCCTTTATAAACGGAGGGAATAGTATAAGACGTTATTATTTTAAGGGCGGGATTGAGAAAATCAATGAAACGAGAAACGCAAAAATTTTTCTTTCCGTGGCGAGGTTTCGTGTGCGCGATGCTTTGACGTTTGAAAACGGTTGTTGTTTTATTGCAAAATAAAGGCCGGAAAACGTTTGTTTCCGGCCAAATATCGGAAGTAACGCCTTATCTTGCAAACGTAGTGTTGTCGTGCGTCCGCGAAGCAAGTTCGGTTACGGGATGTTCTTTGACTTCGTAGCGATAGTCTTTTCCGAATTTTCTGATATGCTCGTCGATAACGTTGTGACTTGCAACCGCGTCCGTACGTTTGTTTACGGATTTATTATACTGTCTGAAAACGTCGTCCGATGGCAGATTATGAACGCACTCGTAACCTTCGAGTTTTTTGGTAAAGCAGTCGGTGCGCGCGATAACGTCGCGGATATATTCGATATTGCCTTCGAACATAAGAGGTTCGGGGAAGTCTGCACCGTCGGGGAAGAGTGACATTGCATCTTTTCCGGCGTAAGTTTTATAAAGGTTTTTGGAGTGGATAAGATGTCCGCATTCCTCGAGATAAAGCCTTTCGTATATTTTTTTCATGTTCTTATCGGTTTCGTCCAGCGCGCACGAGTGGTAGAGATAGCACTCGGTATATTCGTGCATAATGAGGTTTTCAAGCCAGCCGCAGGTGGTATCGAGCAGCGAGCCGTATTCGGTAACGTGCTGTTCCTCTATCATTGCTATTTCGGCATACAGTTTTCTGCCTTCGGAAGTGGGATGGAGGTCACCTATATTCATATAGTAATTCATAGTCTGCTGTTCGGCAGCGGTAATAATATTTGTTACGAGAACCGTAAACAAATCGGACTTTAAGTTGCAAATTGAGTTGTTAATCGCATCAAACGGGTGGCGATGTTCTGCAATGGTAGGACGACCGGGCATTATTTCGGTATATTCGCGAGTGATGTCTTTTGCCGATTTTCCCTGTTCGGATTCAAGAAGATTTGCAAATCTGTAAAGATGGTCGAAATCTTCGAGAAGGGCGAAATTCAATGCGTTTTTTACGTTTTCGTCTTTGACGTGCCTCGCAAGAACGGCGGTAAGGTCAACGGCGAGTTGTTCGTACGAAATTGTCGTTTCTAGCGGCGATTCGTCGACGGGCTTTAAGGACGAAATTACTTTCTGTTGTTGTTGTTCGTGCCGGCGCAGAAGCGCAAGCTCGCGGCGCAGGTCGTTATTTTTTTCATGTCTCGAAAAGTTATGAAGGAACCAGCATTGCTCAAATTCGGTGCCGTTCATAAGAATGACTCGCGTTTTCGTATAAGGTGAAGCGGTGTTTTTGTTGTAAGGTTTCAGGGTCATTGCGGACCAGTCGCGGAATTCCGATACGGGAATGGCGTTTTCTTCGTAAAAAGGATTTGTTTTTTTCATTATAATCTCCTTATGTTTGATATAAGTATTTTTGCGATTGTAGGGGAATTTATGCAATCGGGCCGTTTTTAGTTTCCTTTTTCGGTTAAACTGTTTACAAAAGTAAACTAAAATATTCAGGAGGTGTATTTATGAAATACGGAAAAATCAATCACGTAAGCATCGTCGTCAAAGACTGGAACGAAGCGTCCGACAGGTACGGCAGGCTTCTCGGAATAAAACACTGGTACGAAATAGTCACCGACGAAGGCTCTTTCGACATGCGTTACCGCGGCGAAAAGAAAAACAGCAAGGTAAGGATATTCTACGGGGGAAAAAGAACGACCAAAATCGAACTTATCGAAACCTCGGGCGATAAGAATATTTACGACCGCTTTTATGAAAAACACGGCGAAGCGGTACATCACGTAATGTATATGACGAAAGACCTCGATAAAACCGTACGGGAGTTTTCGGACAACGGTTTTCAGGTTCTGCAGGACGCGACGTTTACGGGATACCGCGTTCAGAAAAACTGAATCACTGTTATTTCGCACAGGAGATTTTCGCAAAACGATATTGACAAATCAACCCGCTCGTTATGGAATAAGATTAATCTTTATATTGTACAAAATCTAAAACGGGGCTAAAACCCGTCAACTGCGTCTGAATCCATTTCAAAGTTATACCATACCAAAACTAAAACGGAACTAAAACCCTGCCTTTTCTACGGTGTCAGGGTCTACGTACCGTTTTAATGTTTTCGTGAAAACTATTTGACAATTTCAGTTGGTTAAGAACATATAAAAGACTAATATAGATATGTGTGTATTTTAGTTGTTTGGAGGACGTAATGAAAAAGAAAATTATCGTGGTATTATTTGCCGCAGTATTTTGTTGCTCGCTTGCCGCGGGGTTGACCGCCTGCAAAAAGATATCGCACGAACATACCTACGAAACCGAAGTGGTTGCCCCAAACTGTACGGAGCAGGGCTATACTTTACATACCTGCACGGGTTGCGGTGACAGCTATAAGGATACGTACGTATCTGCACTCGGTCACAGCTATGGTGAACCCTCCTGGGCTTGGTCCGAAGATTATACAAACGCAACGGCGGCGGCGGACGGCGCGATTGCCGCAACCAACGCGTCCATTTATCTGAAATAAGAAATCCGACAAGGGCTTTTCGCCCGTTGATTCCTTGACAAACAAGTTGCAAAACGATAAAATCTTTTTTGCAACTTATAAAACGCTTCCGTAGTTAAATGGATATAATAAACCCCTCCTAAGGGAGTGCTTAACTCGGTAAAAAACACAACATATTGAGTTGTGATATAGCGTTTACAACTAAATATTGTGGTTTGGCTTTTAGAAAGTAATACTTGGTATTGTTTTAGGTATTGTTTCGGTATTGTAAAATCTTTTGCAATAACTTTCAAATCGTGCTAAAATATCAAATATCTGCCTGTACCTCAGCAGGATAGAGGGTCCGCCTCCTAAGCGGAACGCCGTTGGTTCGACTCCAATCAGGCAGGCCAGCCGTCAGTCACTTCTTTCGTGGAGTGACTGATTTTTTTATGCCTAAGCACTGCATATATTTCTTCCACATTTTGCTTTCGCGGCGGTTTATTTTCTTGAGGTGTGGCAAAAGCTGATCGTAGTTTACAATCCACTTATTGCCGAACTTATACTTAAATACCGTTGTGTCCGTTTTCAAAAAATCGTGTATTTCATCGGCGTGTATAAAACGGTCGCCCGTCTTTCGATGTTTGTTCCACTCTCTCGCGCAATCTTTAATACACCTTAACTTGGGTATCTTGTATTCGTGTGCCTGCAAATCATACGGGTTCACTTTCTCAAAGAAATCCTTTGAGTCAATCAAGATTATGTTTTGCGTAAGCGTATTCTTAATCCCGTTTTCGAGAGCGATTCTACGAACGTTATTACGCCTTATGATTGTGCCTTCGTCTTCTTGCTTAAACATTCTATGAATGTCGCCTGACGTCATATATTTCATTTTACTTCTCCTTTTTTGCCGTTTACAAACAACAGCAATTCGTCCATATTGACAACCCAAGCGTTGCCGTATTTGAGCGGCGTTATTACGCCTTGTTTCATTAGTTCAATCAACATACTGCGAGTAAGACAAGTGTCGGGATCGACCTGTTTTACTTCGTTCAATACGTCTGCTATTCTTCTTAATCGTGGTAAATACATTATCGTTTTCTCCTTATAAAATCTAAGCGAGTCGCTTAGTCGTTAAACAAATTGCTCAACGCATCGGTGACTCGCTCTTGTGTGTCTGGAATAAAGTGACTGTAAACTTCAAGAGTTATAGTCGAATCGCTATGTCCGAGATATTTGCTGACTGTTTGAATAGGCACATTTTGGGACAAAAGAATACTGCAATATGTATGCCTCAATCCGTGTGGCGAAACCTTTTTAAGTCCGTGCTTTGCCTCAAATTTAGCAAGCCATTGTGCTGTGCTGGATACCCCTTCAGGCTCTCTCAATATATTGACGGAGAAGTAGTATTCGTCTAATTTATTGTCAAATTCATCGTCTGCAATCCTGAACCAATCCATATACTTTTTAAGGTCGTCCATCAGTTCAGCCGGAAGCGGTATATCGCGTTTCGACGTTCTTGATTTCGGATCTTTTTCGTAGATGCCAAATCCCTCGGTCGCAAGTCTGTTACGTCTGATGTGGACAATTCTCTTGTCAAAATCAAAGTCAGCCCATCTTAAACCGTGCAATTCGGCTGTTCGCACGCCCGTTAAGACCACAAATTTCAACGTAACGCGTCGATATATCAAATCGTCGGGTAATTCGTCAAGAAGTTTGATGAATTGTCTTACTTCTGCGAGCGAAAACACTTCCTTTTCTTCGACTGGCTTTATCGAAATATTGCCGTTTTTTGCCGACGCACCAACTTTTGTCTTGCATACGGGATTTTTTGCAATCCATTCATACCTGACAGCCTCATTAAAAAGCGTTCGGAGTATTCTTCGATGTCCTTTTATTGTTTCGGGCGAACATTCCTTTATCTTGAAGATTGGCTCAAAATAGTCGTCAAATTTCAAGTGGCAATATTCACAGATGTTCTTTGCCGTCTGAACTCTTATTGCCCCGTCGAGATGTTTCAGTCTATATAAACTGTTCGTGTTTATAACGTTATCCCTTATCATTTGTCTGCCGTTTATGGTATCAGGCAATGGCTTTTTCAGTTTTGCCAAGCCGGACGGGATTTCTTCGCCCGAACAAAATGAATTAAGGAACAACTGAACGTGTCGAACAGTAATTTCCGAGATTGGTTTATCGGCAAGATGATGTTCGACCAAAAAACTCGTAAATAGTTTTTCGGTAACGCATATCCTGCCATAGTAATTTCTTGATAGATTTTGCAGCACGGACGTTTTCCATTCTTTTACAAGCTGCGTAAAGGTCAGAACTCCGTCTGTTGAAGTTTTTTCGATTGCCGCTGTCTTTCCCGTTAGTTTTATGCTTTCCTCAAATTCAATTTCTGCTTTTGCTACATACTTTTTGAATTTTGCTTCGGAAAGATTGTCTGTGTTATGAACGGTTTTGACATACAACTTCGATTTCCCCGTCATAGGATCTAACCCATACGCTTGAATTTTCGCTTGTAAAACGCCGCGTTTGTTTGTTGTAATTTTTGAGTATGCCATTTTATACCTCCGTATTGTCTGTTTTGATTGCGATATAATCTAAGAGGCTTTGCATATCAACAAGAACCTTGTTGCCGGCAGTCAGACACTTAATTTTGCCTTGTTTACACCAAGTTCGGATAGTGTGAACGGTTATGGCAGTTTCTGCGTCTTCGGCTTTGATTATATCGAATGCTTTTTTGATGCTTCTTAACATTTGCCTTGAACCTCCTTTTGTTGAATTGAAGTCTATCGGACGATGATTTCCATATCGCTCGCTAACTTCTGAATCAACGTTAGCACACTTCGAGAAAAAAGTGTGAATGGTTGAAAGTCTACTTTCAAGGCATATTTTCCACTTTCAATGGATAAACACCCCTCGGGCGAGATGCCGACAATGGCATCCGAAGGGTTGAACAATGGTTCGTGCCGAATCACCACCTTGCATTTTTCATTTTGTCTTTCGACAGGGGGCGAGAATAATCGAATGCAGCGACTTGTCAAGGAAAAAGCGGAGCGACGAGCAAAAAATAGCATAGTGATAGTTTTTATTTTTTCTTCAAAATATGCCATACGATTGTCATCAATTGTATGTTAAGATGTTTTTACCTTTGAAATCGGATTATTTTTTGTGAGCCTTGACCAGTCGATGCAGGCGATTAGGCTATACCCCCGAAAGACAAAAGGAATTTGCGGATAATGTTACAATTAAACACCCAAATTTGAAGTTTTTATCATTCTTAAAAATTTTTCGTTTTATCACTTTATCCCCTTGACTTTTAAGTTATGTTTGGATATAATAAAAACACCTAAATGAGAAACGAAACTCGTTTAGACAAAAGGAGACACCAATGAGAAGCAAAAACGAACAAACTCTCAATAACATATTGAAGTTGATAAACGATTGCTACTTTGAAAGTGGCACATATCCGACTTTTCAACAAATCGCGGCCGAAGTCGGCTTGTCCGTTCCTCAAACATATAGATATGTGGACGAGCTTATAAAGCGTGGCGACCTTGAAAAGAACGGAAGATATGGCGACTTGCAAACAAAGGAAATCGTAAATTCTCTTTGCAGTCATAATCGGTTGCCTATCGTCGGTGAAGTCGCCTGCGGAACTCCTATTCTTGCGGAAGAAAATATAGAATGTTTCGTTACGTTTTCTCGTGAACTCTTGGGTAGCGGAAAATTCTTTATTCTTCGTGCGAAAGGCGAAAGTATGATAAATGCAGGTATCGAGGACGGCGATTTAGTTATTGTTCGTCAACAGGACACAGCGGAAGAAGGTCAAATTGTCGTTGCTCTTATTGAAAATGAGGCAACTTTGAAACGTTATTATATTGATAGAAGGCGTCACAAAGTTCGCTTACACCCGGAAAACGACGAAATGAAAGATATGTATTTTGATGAAGTAGCTATTCAAGGCATTGCGGTGAAAATACTTAAGGACGCAAAATAGGAGTATGGAAAAACAACGGACTTATGTTTGTATAGATATGAAATCGTTCTACGCATCGGTTGAGTGTGCCGAACGTCATTTGAGTCCGTTTGAAACAAATCTTGTTGTTGCGGATGAAACACGCGGGAAAGGAGCAATCACTCTTGCAATCTCTCCCAAGATGAAGTCGTTGGGCGTAAAAAATCGTTGTCGTTTATTTGAAATCCCACAAAATATGGACTACATAATCGCGATGCCGCGAATGAGTTTATACATAAAATATTGTGCCGATATTTTTGAGATTTATCTTGATTATTTCTCACAAGACGACATCCATCAATACTCTATTGACGAGGCGTTTATTGACGTTACGGACTATTTGCCGATTTATCATCTTTCAGCAAAAGATCTTGCGAAGAAACTAATCAATGAAATAGCCGTCAGAACTCATATTCCGGCAACTTGCGGAATAGGCTCAAATCTTTATCTCGCGAAAATCGCTCTTGATATTACGGCTAAGCATTGCAAAGACCATATTGGAGAATTAACAGAAGAAACATTCAAAGAAACGCTATGGCATCATAGACCGATAACCGATTTTTGGAATATTGCAAACGGCATTGCGACAAGGCTTGCAAGATACGGCATTTATGATATGAAAGGCATTGCCGATGCGCCAGAAGATTTAATGTATCGGCTCTTTGGTAAGAACGCAAAAATTATAATAGATCACGCAAACGGTAAAGAGTCTTGCACGATAACGGACATTAAGAGTTATAAAAGCAAATCTAAATCTATTTCTAACTCTCAAATTCTTTTCAGTGACTATGATTACGATAAAGCCCTGCTCGTCTTGCAGGAAATGGCGTTGAACGGATGCCAAAGATTACTTCGAGAACATTTAATTGCAAGCCACGTCGGTATAATGATCGGATATTCAAAAGATGTTATACCTGCTACCGGCGGGACAATTAAAATGGCGAATGCAACTAATCTATATTCACACATCAAGGAATATGTAAACAGGCTTTATGAAGAAAATACTGTCAACGGATACCTGATAAGGCGTTTAGGAATAAGTTTCAGTGGACTTGCCAACGAGTCTGCCGAAGGATATGACCTTTTTACAGACTTTGAAGCAATAGAGAGAGAACGCAGGCTTGAAAATACCGTTCTTGCCATAAAAGACAAGTTTGGTAAAAATGCAATGTTACGCGGATTCGATTTAGCGGACGGCGCAACACAAATTACGAGAAATAAACTAATCGGAGGACATAATGGCGGCGAAGAAATTTGATGACGTAAATAGAGCGGCACAGTTTCTTCCATTCGATGCTTTGAAAGGTCTGTCGGAAGAAATTCAAAGCCGTATAGAAAAGCGTTCTCGCATTGAACGCAAAGAACTTTCCGAAGAACGACAAGAAGAGATTTCTTCCGTTCTATGTAAAATTAACAAAGGAACGACCGTTAAAGTTGAATTTTATTCGTGCGGTCATTACTACGAAGAAGAAGGTCTTGTCCTGTGCATCAATTTCCCTTATCATTATTTGATAATAGGACAAGAGAAAATCTTCTTTGACGATATTTACGAAATCTGCATAGTGGCAAAGTAAGAGAGCCCCGTCTTATTCGTTACTATTCATATTTAGGCACAAAAGATAATCTTCCTGCGATATGGGATTACCCAACCCTATCAATGCAGTGGGTTAAATACAACTCTTTGTGTGTCATGGGGAAAGGAGGTTGAATTTTGGAGACGAGTTCTAACCCTGTTCCTTTCGTATGTCCTTGTTGTCATAAAAAGACTACGGGCTATCAACGAAAAGACGGCGCAATCCTTGTTGTTTGTCATCGCTGTAAAGCGAAGATATTCAGTAAACAGCATAACAAAGAAATCCTGATTAAAATCAAGATGGACTAACTTAATATTGTAGCGTGCATAAAGCAAATCCCGGTCGTTCTGGAATAGCGAAAGTAGGTAAATCCGGCTTAAATACTTTATGTGTAAGTGTTCGTAACTTACCTATCAGGTAAAATACAAGGCTTAAAAGTGTCTTGGCGAACAGCGAATCTCAGCTTAGAGGTTCCTGTTTGTCAAGGCACTTTTTTTATTTCAAAAAATCCCAAAAAATATCAAAAACTTTTTTAATTGGGACAAAAGGTGTCCCAGTTGACTGCGAAAATAAGGCCATCGAAGGCAAAGGAGGTGAGAAAATTGAGAGCAACAGAACGTCGCCAAGCGCTTTTAGAGATTATTTGCGAACGTCGTCACGAAAAGATGGACAATCTCGCATTTGAACTCGGCGTAAGCAGAAAAACAATTATGCGTGACGTTCTTGAACTCTCGATTTCTTACCCGATATACACCGCTGCGGGCCGGCACGATAGCGGAGTTTTTGTCGAAGATGATTACTATCTTGGAAAGCAGTATCTGTCAGACGAACAGCAGGAGTTATTGGTAACGATGCTCGGAAATTGCGACGAAAACCAAAAGAAAACAATGCTCGCAATCATCAAGAAGTTCGGCAGAAAAAACAAAAAATAGGAGGTGTTAAAAATGCTTACCACGGTTCAGGTCCGAAACGACTTAAAAGAAATTCGTTACTACTACTCAATGAAAGAACTGTTCGACAGAAGTTCCAAAACTGTCAAGCCGCTTGCAATCGTTCAGAAAGTCGAACGATACAATACGGCAATGCAAAACGCTCCTGCAAGGCTCTATATCCTTTATGTGTCGCTGTATATTGACAACAATACGCAAGCGGTTCTTGCCGAAGAATGGCAACTCACCACCGACTATATGAAGGAACTCAACAACAAATTGATTTATTTCTTGCAGTCGGCGTTGAAATAATAAAAATCACTGTGCTATCAGGTTACGGGCAAAGGAGTAAAAAATATGTCAAAACACGCTGTTGTAAAACCCGTTTGCGATATTGATTTTCTTCAAAACGCAGACAACGTTTATCGCACCCCGGACTATATCGTCAAGCAGAAAATTTCTCTTTGCACAAACAATCGCGGAGACGTTCATTCTGTAAGCGACGATACCTATTATTTCAGAACTTCCGAGCGCGACATCGACTATGAGTTCGTGTTTCAATCAAGAAACAATCTTGACGGTAAACGTATCAAAACACGCACATATTTAAGGACTTATATTGATTAAAAAATCACATAAATGTGCGTTTAATCAACCTATAACGGCACTTTAACTGTCGTTTCGGTTACATTCAATCGTCCATTAAGAGAATTCGCGTTCTCTATGGAAATATAAAAGCAAGTCTATTTTCGGCAAAGAAAACCGACTGTTTTATGCGGACTTTCGAAAGATAAAGGTGGCCACCTTCCAAGGTAAAAGTCGCACGAAACGAAGTGTTTCAACAAAGAGAAAACGGCTTGCAAACCTACAACTTAATATCAAAATTTTTCGCTTGGCTAACGGCAACACGGGCAACAAAAAATCAAAATTCTATGCTGAACTAACGGCTACACGGGTAAAGGAGTAAAACACATTATGGCAAACAAAAATAACAACGAACGCAGATGGAGCGTGCCTTCCAAACGAGCGAAGGGCTACGCATCCGAACGAAAAAACAAAGTTCACGAACACGGACCGAAAGTAGGTAAGGAACTGACCGATTACGAAGCAGGTCTTCGCTCCGGTTATCTTCAGGCACAGTCCGATCACGCCGGCTTGTTCAAATACAAGAAGGCACTCGGCGAGGGCAAATCCAAAGCCGAAGCAAAGAAAATCTCCCGCACTATCGGGAAGAAAAATTAAGGAGGTGAAAGGTAATGGCTAACAACATTATGGTTGAAAGAGAAACTTTTGAAAGTCACGGTAAGGAATACTACTCCTACTTCATTAAAGGTGTAGTTCGCGGCAAGGAAATCAAAATTCAGGTCGCACCGCCCAACAAAGACACCGACAAAAACGGCTACAACGTTCTTGACGTAGTTTTCGGTGACGCTATGGAAGCGGAACTCGTCGTCGTTCCTTACGAAATGAAAGACGATCACGGCAAGGTAGTGAAAGGCAATACTTACGCCGTTCGTTCTTACGACGAAGACGGGACTGTTTACGAATGCCCGATTAAGCCTGCGAGAACGTCGGACAAGAGTTTCATGAATATGCTTTTGAGATAAGCATTCCCCTTGTAGAGAACTACGGTTTGCTTAGGTAAGCCGTAGTTTTTTACTCCCAAAAATCTAAATTTCGGAGGTAAAAACATTATGTATCAAGAATTCAATCAACACAAAAAATCCGATGCGGTTAAGTGGATAATCGCCTTTACGTTCATTATCGTGCTTATGGCAGGCGTTGTCGCGGCACTTATTCTGTCGCTTGACAAACCCACTCCCATCAAACCGCAAGAGAACGGAACGCAACAGGAATCGCCCGACGAATCCAACGCCGCGGTAGTTCTCACTCTCGGACAACCCAGACTTATGAGCGTGAAATCGCCTGCTCTCGCTGCGGACAATACACAGCAATACGTATCTCAAACGGTTACGGCAACCATTACGCCGTCTACCGTCGTAGACAAATACGTTACTTGGTCTGTCGCATGGGCAAACGACGCACCGCTCAAAGACAAGAACATTTCGGACTATATCAAGGTGACGGACGATTCGCAAGGCAATCTTACGGCAACGGTCAACTGCTACAAGTCTTTCAAAGGCAGCAAGGCAATTCTTACTTGCACCACAAGACAAGGCGGTAAAACCGGAACTGTCGATATCGTCTATGAAGGCGTGCCGTCAAGTATGTCTATCACCGCTCCTACGGGCGTTACTAAATACAATCTCGGCAAAGATTCCGTGGATTTGCTTTATGTCGGTAAGTCTTACTCTCTTAATCTCGCAATGGATAACATTTTTCATAGCGTAGGTAGTAATTTCAATGACTTTACCGTAACCGTTACGGGAGTAGGATCTGTTACTTGCGGCTCTTATTCTCAATCAGGCAGGGGCGCAGGTTGGAGTTCTCACAGTAACATTGTAGATTTCAATAAAATTGCAAAAGAGTTCGTAACTTGTTCGACTTCCGGCAATACGCTTTCGATTAACGTAACAAGGTCACTTTACGATTATTACGAATCCAAGGAAACAAAAATAGTCGAAGGCAACGGCGAAACGACTACTTACACTAATAAGTTGTATTCAATCAACACCGATTCCGACGGAAATAAACCGTATTTCCTTGTAACGGTCAAGCACAAAACGCTCGGATTTTCCGCGCAATACAAGTTCTTTATCGGCGAAGAAGTAAGTAAAGTCACGCCGAGTAAAGCAACCATCACGTTTTAACAGGAGGTAAAAAATGTATAACGAAAAAAGCAATAAAATCAGATGGATAGCAGTCATTACGGCGTTCGTTCTTATCCTTGCGGGCGTTGTAACTTCGCTTGCAATAGCAATTCAGAACAAGCCCGTCGAGGCAAAGGCAAACGATACCGTTTCAGACGTAATCGAACAGCCTGCCGAAAGCCCTTCGGACAATGAAAACCACGGTCTTGTTTCGCTCAGAATGAGTCCGAGTTATGCGGTAGCGGCGGCAAACGGTCAGCAAACCGTGTCTAAAACCATAACCGCAACCGTTATGCCCGTGGACGCACCCGACAAATCGGTTGACTGGTCTATCAAATGGTGCACGCCTATCGAGGGCAAGGACATAAGCGAATATCTTACGCTTACACCCGAAAGCGACGGCGCACTTACCGCAACTATAACCGCTCTTAAAGGGTTTGAAGGCGGCAGCGCATACGTCACCGCAACAACCAGAGTCGGCGGTTTCACGGCAACCTGCCTTATTATGTATGACGGCAAGCCCGAATCTCTCTCCTTTATCCATAACGGCAAGGAAATCACAAACACCGGCACGGTCAACCTTACGGCAGGCACGACGAACGAAATCACGCTCAACCTTAAAAACACTCTCGGAGCGGTCGGTTCTAAATACGGCGACTTCGAAATCGTAAAGGTTAAAGGTCAAGGCAGGTTTACGTTGACTAAACAGTATATCGTAAACGGCAGCGTAAGTTCGACGTCGGAAGTCGTATTCAACCTCGAAGAAGGAACTTACAAATATAAGGACGAAGTTCTCGGAAACGATTTAACCCTTACCATCAAGCCCGAAGATTTCTTCACGGCGTCTGTCAGCGGCAACAAACTCACGATAAAGGCAATTAAGTCGGAATCGTCCTATGCGTCACCTTATCCACGAACCGGTTACCGTTTCACTTACAAAGGAACGTACACCGATCCGCGTGCAGGCGGCAACCCGGATAATTGTATCTGGTATGTTCTCGTAAGAGATAAAGTCAGCGGCGAAGAATCCCTTCTTCATATCGACATTCAGTCCACCGTTACGAGCATTTCGCTGTCGGATACCGTGTATTCGTTTTAACCCGAAAATAACAATCAAGGAGGCTATCAATGACAAAATCTAAAATAGGACAAGTTGTTTCTTATATTGCCATACTGCTTGTTATCGTAGCCGCCATCGGCGTTTTCTCCTACTTCACAAACGGGTTCACAACCGACTTCAAAACTTTCTACGTTTCGGTAAACGGCAAAGACGTTATGACATCTCAAAATGGTTACGTCGTTACGCCGAGCGAGCCTTTGAAAGTGGACGTGAAATACACTTTTGCGTTCAACAAAAACGAAACGAAAGGTTATTCCGTAAAAATCGTTCCGAACAAGACGGACGAAGATTTCGACTTCTCCGTTGACGGCGAAACGCATTTCTTCGGCGACGAAAAAGACCTTACAAACGGTTTTGTAATCGACAAGCGGGAACAATCTTTCACAGTCGTTCCCAAAGGCGGAACACCGCTCGAAATACTCAAAGCGGTTTATCCCGAAAGTGAAGTTACTTGCGAAAGCAAGGGTTACAACGATATGTTTACGGTTATTGTTACTTCGTATAACGGCGAATCAAGCGTAAAACTTAATTTCGCGCTCGAACGCAGGGTTACGGGTATCACGTTCGACAAGGAGGTGATCGAGTTTTGACGCAAGCGACAAAAACGAGATTAGTATCAATTTTTCTCGCTTTTGTCTTGGGAATATGTGCCGTCATTACCACGGCGGCACAAACGCCCCTTGTGGCAAGAGCGGAAAGCATAACTTATTCGGGAGTAATGGAAGATTTGAAAAAGGATACGTCGTTTAATCCGGGCAATTACCCGACCAAAGCCGACGATTATTCATTACAGATAATCCAACTTGCGGAAAGCAGCGACAAAGAACTTTTCGTTTACGTCTACCAGCCGAGCGGAAAAGCCAAAAACTTCAAAGCGTCGTCTATCAACATTTCGACCACGATAAACGATTCGATTTCGTATCTGAATTACAAACTCGAATTGCTCAATTCAAACGGCGTGTTTTACAAATACAAAGTTTCGGGGCTTACGGTGAAAGACGAAAGCGTGAGATATTACGCAATCAGTTCAATTTACCGCCCGTTCGATGAAAGCATAGATAAACAAGCAAGCGGCGGAAATACCGTTACCGAAGTCAATTACGCGGTCAATAAGCAATATGCTTTCGGTTCAATAAATGGTAAACCGTATGTCAATTGCGTGGACATCGAAACAATCGTCGTTACGGATAAATTTGTAGGGTTTGTAAGGTATAAAGACGGTTTCAAACTATACGTCGGAGCGTGCGACAGCCATTTCGTGGCGTTCAACACGGATAGGCCCATAGATAAACTTCTCGAAGCGGACGTGTATTATACAACGCAAAGTTACGATTGGTCTTCCGTTCCCTTTGTCGGAGTGAAAGAAACGTTCGGGGATAAAGCGGACAAATACGCCTATCTCAAATACACGGATAAAGTTGAACATACCGGCGGAGGATTATTCGCGGGAACGTATAAGTGGGACAGGATTCAGACGATCAACGACTTCATTAAGGGCGAAAACCGCGAGAATATCTACCACGGCGCAGTCCTTGACGTAAAGACTTCATCGAAACTGACGGACGAAGCCTTGACCGAACTCAAAGGCAAGAAATGGGTGCTACGTTTTGCAGAAACGAGTTACTCGTTGAGCGGCTATTCTACAACCGGTTCTACGTTTGAAAGTTATACGCTCGTGGGCGACGTTACCATACTTCGATTGAAGTTTGAAACAGACGGAATTACCTACAACTTGGGCGTTATAGACAACAAGCAATCGGGCAGCAAAGATCCGTCCAACGAAACGGACATCGACATAAGTCTGAACAAGCGCGGAAAGATGATTTTGTATCTCTTGATGCTTATACTTTTAATCATACTTCTCGCCCCGATTTTGCCGTATGTTCTGCATGCAATCGTATGGATAATTTCGCTGCCGTTCAAAGGTATTTCGGCGGCTGTAAAATCCACAAAACGACGGCGTGCCGAGAAGCGTGTCAGAAAAGAATTTGCCGACCGGTGGAACACAAGCGGAAAGTAAAATCTAACGAAAAGACGCCGGCGGATCTTAGGGTTCGTCGGCGTTAATTTTATCTATAAAAAACAGGAGAATTTCAATATGAAAACACTAAAAAGAATCATAGCGGTTTTACTGCTATTCATAACCATTCTGGCGGTCAGTTATATCGTTTATACGACAAAGCAAATACCGCCCGAAAATACGATTTCGGAGGTGCTGTATGAAGTGGCAAAAACGACTTAATATTGCGCTCACGGTAGCCCTTACGATAGCATTTATTTTGCTCGGAGCGTTCGTGTTCAGAGTTGCCTATTGTCGCACAAACGAGGCTTTAATCGACTTATACGGCAGTTTTAAGTATTATTTCTGCGTATTATTCGGTTTTTCCGTCGATGGTATTCCGTCCGTTGCGGAGCGTTCAAAGGTGCTGAATTGGGACGTAATTTTGCCTGCGGATTTTGAAACGTTCAAGGCAAATTGCATATCTTTTTTCAGACTGTTTACAAGCAAAGAAAACTTCCTTTCGTGGCTTAGCGAAACGGGGCAAAAGACAGGGAAAATATCCAAGATAATCATCATCATTCTGCCGTGTATTTTAGCGTTGTGGATAGCACTTAAAACTCTCTATAAAAAGCACAACACAAAGCATAATATAGACACACTTCCGCTACGCGTTTACAAGACGGTTACAAGGTATACGACCGAGCCGTTGAAACGATTCGTCCGGCAATATGCGGCGTTTGTAAAAGAGCATAATTTTATATGGGTTATCTGGTTGGTAATTTGGGTTTTCAACCTGAATTTCGCAACGATAATCATAGAGTTTTTCGCTTACTATTTTTACTTCGCCGTATCCTTTGATTTCGGTTCGATTTACACGCAGTTTGTCAAGCTGATCATAGACTTACAGGTCGTAGTAAAATATGTCCCCTTTTGGGTAATTCTCATCTTTATTTGGCTTTTATTCGAGCGGTGGAGAAGAAATCTCGCACTTGCAAAACTGCGCCGAATGGAGAACTCAAATCGTGGATTTATAAACGATCTTCCTATCGTATCGATGACGTGCGGAAGTATGGGCAAAAAGAAGACCACTATCATTACGGATATGTCCTTATCACAAGAAATTATGTTCCGAAACGTCGCTTACGGAAAGTTGCAGGAAACGGATATGAAGTTCCCTAATTTTGGGTGGATAGCCTTTGAAATGGAACTTCGTAAATGTATGGAACACGGCACGGTGTATAATCTCGCGACTGTTAAAGAGTGGGTAAAACTCAAACGCAGTCGATACGAAAAACACCACGATGACAGTTTGCAACTTTACGGCTACGACAGCAAGCGATACGGGCTTTACTACCGAGACGGACTGAAAACGAGTTACATTTTCGACGTGCTTTCGACCTATGCTCAACTGTATTTCGTCTACGTAATTCAAAGCAGTCTGATTGTTGCGAATTATTCGATTCGTGAAGATAATCGACTTATAGACGGCGGAAACTTTCCTGTTTGGAATACGGATTTCTTCTCGAAGAATCCCCGACCGTCAAGGCACGCCCATATTCTCGACTTCGACGTTTTAAGGCTCGGCAAGAAAGTTTTGGAGAATAACCCAAACGCCGGAAGTTTTGAATTTGGTGTTGTTGCCATCACGGAAGTCGGTAAAGAGCGCGGTAACAATCTCGAGCTGAAAGAAGTGAAGAAAGGCACGGAAGAAACCAACCAGAAAAACGACTTGTTTAACTCTTGGCTGAAAATGTGCAGGCACTCGGCAACGATAGACAATTACCCGTTTATAAAGGTTTTCACGGATGAGCAACGACCTTCTTCGTGGGGTGCGGACGCAAGAGAACTTTGCGATATAGTGCATATCGTATCGTCGGGAAATACTCGTCTTGCCTTGCCGTTTTTCACCATTGAAGAAATGCTCAATGAGTGGCTTTTTAATTGGTTTATCAACCTATACGCCGACTTTCGCTTTAATCGTGGTGACAACACGCTGCTTATTTACTTGTTGAAAAAAGTGACTGCTTTTTTCTACAAGCGCACCGTGATTGCTTACAACAACTACGGTTACAGCATATCGAATATCGAGAAAGAACGCGGAACGATGGACGGTAAAACGGAAAAGAAAAAGTATTATCTTATGCAAAAGAAGATTTACAGTCAAAGGTTTTCTACCGACTGTTTCTCGGACTACTTCAACGATATAGCGAAAAACACAAAAATAGGACTGAACGACTATATGGAATATCAAACCGAAAAAGCGACCGTAACGGAACTGAAAATGCAGAACAGTTATTTTATTAACGCATTGTATAAGAATGCCGACACCGAATAGAGTTCTGCGAAAACGTAATTAAAATGGCGTCGGCATCTCTTTTGCAATAAAGGAGGTCAAAATGCCATACGGCGAAACCAAGGTTTACTTTGACGGATCGCATTACATAGCAATCCCTCACACTACCAGACCGACAAAACGGCGTCTTAAACCGTTAGAAGAAAAGATTGTCGTCGTAGATAAGGTTGAAGAAGAAAACGGCGACAAGCCCTTTCCCGAGCCGTCTGAAACGGAAGTTGAGTCAACTCAAGAGCCTGCGGAAGAAACAAGGGAAGAAAGGACGACAGAGCCGACTTCTTCTCAACCGACGACGCGTGAAATGACGAGAAAAGAACTCTTTGAAGAACTATATGAAAAGTCCAAGGAAATGCGAAAAGGCGAACGTAAAAGGTTTATCGTAAACGGTATGATCGAACACTTTCCAAACAAGGAAAGAACCGAGGAATACGTTACGAAAAACCTTGAACGCAAACTAAGAAATTTGATATGCAGGCGCATACGATTATGGCGAAAAATTCACTTGCAAAAGTTCAACTATTTTTGCACTTTCACCTATGACAGCAAGAAGCATACCGAAGAATCTTTCCGCAAGTCTTTGAAAAGTTGTCTTAGTCATTTTTGCTCTCGCAAAGGCTGGAAATACATAGGCGTTTGGGAGCGTTCACCGGAGAAGAAAAGACTGCACTTTCACGGCGTTTTTTACATACCGGAAGGCACTATTCCCGAAAACGTTCCCATTAACGATTACAACCTAAGAACGCAAAGACGGCAGATTACATATCAAAATCCATACTTTAACTCCCGTTTCGGTCGTTCTGACTTTGAAGAAATAAACACAGAGTCGGATTTGTCCGAAATGATGAGATACATTATGAAGTATATGGAAAAGACGGGCGAAAGGCTTGTCTACTCCAAAGGACTACCGCAGTTTTTTATCTCGGATATTATGGACGAAGATATTGCCGGACCTATCGGAATGGAAGATAAAAAGTTGTTGCTTTTCGACGACTTTACCTGTTGGGACGAAGGTTGCTATATGGGCAAAGTTTCGCCCGAAGTAATAGCACAAATGCGCAAAGTAAACTAATGAAAATAAACGTAATACAAGGCTTAAAAATAAATGTCACGCACGACGGTTAAAGGCGAAGGACAGCAAGCGGTTTAGCGGCTGCCTCGCCTTCCGTTCGTGCCTTTATTTTCCGAGTATAGTTTAGTGAGTTTAGTTCGTGTGGCGTGTGCTTGTCTGGCGGAGCGAAGCGACGCCACTTGTTCAAGACAAGCACACGCCACACAGCCATTAGGGGGTTAAAGAATGGTTTTAGGTGGGGTTAAAAGGGTGTGGAAAATTTATAAATTATGACACACCGTTGGCATATTTACTATGTTAAACTGTAATCACGCAGTAGTATTGACATTTGAAGCAATACGGCAATAAAATTGGAAATAACGCATAAATAGTGGCGTTAAGGCATATTACGGATTGATTTTTTTGCTTTTTTATGCTATACTATTATGTAAGTTATATTTATAGGAGCGTGCTTTCGTGATTACCGGTGAAATTAAGAACAAACTTGACAGACTTTGGGATGCAATGTGGTCGAATCAGATGACCAACCCGTGGATTGATATTCAGCAAGTTACATATTTAATTTTCATAAAAATGCTTGACGACAATCAAATCAGAGTTGAGCGCAAAGTCAACGATATGATTGCGAACGGAATCGAAGCATCTGTTGACGACTTTAACCCGACTTTCAAATCGGGCAATTTTGTTGATGCAGACAATAAAATTGACGTTCCGTATAAAGACCTTCGCTGGTCTGTTTTTAAGGAGTTTGAGCCTAAAAGAATGTTCGATAACCTTAAAAACAACGTTTTCCCGTTCATAAAAACACTTCACGGCAGCAAGGAAACGGCATTTGCAAACTTTATGAAAGACGCACAATTTGCCGTATCAAACCCCTATATTCTTGATAAAATGGTCGCAAGCCTGAGCGATGAATCCCTTGGACTCAACGACAAGGATATGATGGGTGATTGTTACGAATATCTGTTGTCGAAAATGGCCACGAGCGGTGATAACGGTCAATTCCGCACTCCGCGCCATATCATCGATATGATGGTTGAGTTGGCAAAACCAACCCTTGCCGACACGATTATAGATCCGGCGATGGGAACAGCGGGATTTTTGGCGGAAAGCGCAAAATATGTGCAAGCTCATTATGCTCGCGAAATGATGAACAAAGATAATAATCGTCATTTCAACAATACAATGTTTACGGGTTACGACACCGACACGGATATGCTTCGTATCGGCTGTATGAATATGACGTTGCACGGCGTAGAAAATCCGACGATTAAGTATAACAACTCTCTTTCGGAAGAATACACCGATCATGACAAATATTCGCTTATTCTTGCAAATCCCCCGTTTTCGGGCAGCCTTGATCCGTCTACCGTTTCCAAATCACTCAATCAGATCAGTGGCGGAACAAAATCGACAGAACTTCTTTTCTTGTCTTTGTTCTTAAGACTTTTGAAAGCAGGCGGAAGATGTGTTTCCATTATCCCCGTAGGCGTTCTGAACAACACGAATGAAAAAGCGTATACGCGTCTTCGCACGCAACTCGTAGAAGAACAAAAACTCGAGGCAATTATTTATATGCCTAACGGCGTATTCCAACCGTATTCAGGTGTTCAAACCGGCATTCTTGTGTTTACCAAGACAAATTCCGGCGGCACGGATAAAGTATGGCTTTACAATATGGAGGCAGACGGCTACTCTCTCGACCAAAAGCGAGATAAAGTAGATGCCGACGACATTCCCGACATTGTTGCACGTTGGAATAATCTTGAAGCGGAAAACGAAAGAACCCCCTACGACAAATCTTTCTTCATTACAAAGCAAGAAATCGTTGACAACGGTTATGTTTTCAGTTTCAACAAGTATCACAAAAAGGAAATCGTAAAGAAAGAATACCGCCCGACAAGTGAAATAATCAAGTCCATACAGGATTTAGAAACACAGTTCAAAGCTGTTATGGACGAAATCTGCAAGGAAATCAAGTAATATGAAAACTACACTTTCAGAGTTGTGCAACGGATATTCAAAGAACATTGCTCTAAAAGACTTAATAAATAATAACGGAACATATCCGATTTATGGTGCATCTGGATATATAAAAAATGTTGATTTTTATGTTTCAGATTGCGATTATCTCGGAATTGTAAAAGATGGAGCGGGCGTTGGTCGAGTTGATAAGTATCCCGCTTATTCATCGTTGCTTGGGACAATGCAATATATTGTTCCAAATGCTGATGTGAATATAGATTACTTAAAATATTTGCTTATTTCGCTACATTTGGAAAATGGAGTTTCTGGCGCTGCTATTCCGCATATTTATTATAAGAATTACAAGAATTTTCGTGTAAATGTGTGCGAAAAAACAAATCAAATCCAAATAGCAAGACAGTTAGATGCAATTTGTAATAGTATTTCTCTTTCAAAGAGTATACTTGCCTTGCTTGACGAGTTGGTAAAATCACGATTTATCGAGATGTTTGGGGATATTGATTTATCTCCTCAAAAATCAGAATGGACGAAACTTTCTGACTTAGGGACTATTTATACAGGAACAACACCTTCAACTGGAGATGAAACAAATTGGGATGGCTCAATTTTATGGATCACCCCGGCGGAAATGAACGACGAGAGTTTTTTTATTGACAATACCATAAGAAAAATCACGGAAAAAGGAATGAAGTCAAAAAGTTTGTCTTTAATGCCAGTTGGAACAGTATTGCTTTCAACCCGTGCACCTATTGGGAAGGTTGGCATTGTGGCTAAGCCAATGACGTGCAATCAAGGCTTTAAGAATTTCTACTGCCCGAATAAACTAAATAGCATTTTTTTGTATGTTGTCTTGAAAAATAACACGCAATATTTGAACGCTATCGGAACAGGAACAACATTCAAAGAAATATCAAAAACCACATGCGGAAATATACGAGTTCCCGTTCCGCCGATTGAGTTACAAAATGAATTTGCAGAGTTCGTTAAACTAATCGATAAATCGAAATTTATCGTGCAGGAGCAAATAAAAGACTTGCAAGAGTTGTTAGACTCAAAAATGGATGAGTATTTCAGATAAATCTTTACTTTTCTTTCTTGAAAAGCGATAAAATCTTTACTTTTTGCGAAAAATATATTATAATAAGTAAAGATTAAGGAGGTTCGTATGATTTTGTATGACGGACTTACCCGTTTGCTCAAGCAAAACGGCTTAAAAAAATCGGAATTAACTGCCAAACTCGGTATATCTTCCCGCACTATCGCGAAAATATCGAAGGGCGAAAAGATTGCGGACAACGTTATTTTGCGTTTGTGCGAGTTTTTCGGTTGCCAAAGAGAAGATTTATTCACCGAAGTATGTGACAATGCGATTTTGCAGGTTTTAAGAGAAGAAAAAGAAGCCAAAATCAGCGGCGGATTGTATCACGAAACACAAGTTCGCCTGACATACAACTCAAACCGTATTGAAGGAAGCAAATTATCGGAAGATCAGACGCGTCTTATATTTGAAACAAACACAATAGGTGCGGAAGACGGAGTGCCGGTTGACGATATAATAGAGACGTCGAATCATTTTCGTGCAATCGACTACGTAATTGACTGCGCCGAAGAACCTTTGACCGAGGAACTTATAAAAAAACTTCATAAAATCTTAAAAACAGGCACAAAAGACTCTTATGTTTCGTGGTTTAACGTCGGAGATTACAAACAAAAAGCAAACGTCGTTGGCGGAAACGAAACCACTCCGCCGTCAAAAGTTGCCGCCGCAATCAAAAAACTTCTTGCCGATTACGAAAAAAAGGAAGTCGGAATCAACGATATAATCGAATTCCACTACAATTTTGAGAAAATTCATCCGTTTCAGGACGGAAACGGCAGAGTCGGCAGACTGATTTGTTTCAAGGAGTGTTTGCGGTTTAATATTGTTCCGTTCATTATCGAAGACAGTAAAAAATCGTTTTACTATCGCGGATTAAAAGAATGGAACACAGAAAAAGGATACCTTACCGACACTTGTCTTGACGGACAAGACACCTATAAAAAGTTACTCGATTATTTCGGAATCGAATACAGGGGGTAAAATATGAATTTTGATTTGTTAAAAGACAGATATTTGTTCAAACAACTTTATTCTTTCTGTAAAGACGCGGAAGAATTTGTTATTTCGCGCCCCGAATTGTCTGCCATTTCGCAAAGAAAGGCGTTGGAAAGCGCCGTTAAGTATTTCTATATGTCGAAATACGGCACATATTCCGAAACGGCAACGTTATTCTCTCTTATTCAGGACGAGCAATTTGCGTCGTATATGGATTCCACCATATTGTCGGGCATTCATCTTATAAGGCAGGTCGGAAACAACGCCGCGCATGGCGAAACGGTAACGAAGAATGAGGCAATGAACAGTTTGGAAGCACTATATTATTTCTGCGCCGAATTGCTGAAAATCTTCGGAATAATCAAAAATTACGATAAATTTGACAGAACCGTTTACACGAAGAAAACAGAACCCGTTACGGAAACTGTTGAAACCATCGAAGAAAAGCCCGTAGAAGTCACCAAAGAAGCCGTAGAAGGCTTAAAAGGCAAGATAAACGAGGCAACAACTTTCCGCTCTGCAACGGACTTTACAGAGGCAGAAACGCGCCGTGTATATATAGATAATGCCCTGAAAGAAGCCGGTTGGAAAGTTCACGATATAAAAGGTGCTGTATTGCCTAATAAGGCTTGTATCGAGATTAAACTTGACGGAATGCCCAACAATGAAGGCGTAGGTTTTGCCGATTATATTCTTTTTGACGACGATAATAAACCTTTGGCTGTTGTAGAAGCAAAAAAGACGTCTGTCGATCCCGTAAAAGGAAGTCAGCAAGCCAAGTTGTATGCGGATTGTATCGAACAAAAGTGGGGAGTCCGCCCTGTTATCTTTTATACTAACGGCTATGAAGTTTGGATGATTGACGGTTCTGGTTATCCTTCTCGCCGAGTGTTTGGTTATTACACAAAAGACGAACTTCATTCCCTTATCGTTCGTCGCGGATTGAAACAAATAACCGATACAAGAATAGAACCGAGTATTTCAGACAGACCTTTTATTCAGGAAGCCGCAACTGCCGTATGTGATTGTTTCAATAAAAAGCAAAGAAAAGCCCTGATCGTTATGGCAACGGGAACAGGAAAAACACGTTGTGCCATCTCCATTGTAGACGTTTTGCAACGGGCAAATTGGGCAAAACATATTCTTTTCCTTGCAGACAGAACCGAACTTGTAAATCAGGCTAAAAACGCATTCAAAAAGCATCTTCCGAATTCCTCTATTTGCGCGATTTCGGAAACCAAGGGCGAAGACAGAGATTTCAATGCGAGAGTAATCCTGTCTACCTATCCCACTATGCTTAACCTTATTGATTGTGAAGAAAGGGCTTTCGGTGTTGGAAAGTTTGATTTGATTATTCTTGACGAGTGTCATCGTTCCGTTTACAACAAATATCAGGCTATAATACGATATTTCGATAGTTTGTTGCTTGGTTTAACGGCTACGCCGCGTGAAAAAGTCGATGATTCTACCTATGAATTGTTTAACGTTCCAAAGGGCGAACCGACATTTAACTACGGTTATGAAAAGGCAGTTTCGGAAGGTTTTCTTGTGGATTATGCCAATTTTGACAGCACTCCGCAATTATTGAAATTCGGTTTGAAATATGATGACCTTTCCGAAAACGAGAAGGAAGCCTACGAAGAAGCATTTGCAGACGAAGAAGGTAATTTTCCTAAAGAAATAGACAAAAAAATGTTTTATAAGCGTATAATGAACACTGGTACGATTGATACCATTCTTCAAACGCTTATGGACGAAGGATTAAAGATTGACGGAGGCGAAAAACTCGGTAAAAGCATCATTTTCGCATATAATCACAATCACGCAAAGGCTATCGTAGAAAGATTTAATGCTCTTTATCCCGAAAAAGGCAGCGAGTATTGTAAACTTGTCGATTATAGCGTGAATTACGTTTCAACCATAATCAACGATTTCAAAAACCCTGCTAAAAACCCTGTTATCGCTGTATCCGTCGATATGCTCGATACGGGCGTTGACGTGCCTGAAGTATTGAACCTTGTGTTCTTCAAAAAAGTCTTTTCGCTTATCAAATTCTGGCAAATGATAGGTCGCGGAACGCGTGTTTGTAAAGAATTATATCCGTTCTCGCCTTCTCGTGAGTTCTTTGAGAACCCGGAATACACCGACGATACAAAACAAACCTATGCAGATAAACAGGGTTTCTATATCTTTGACTGTTGCGAAAACTTTGCTTATTTCAAGGAGCACCCGAAGGGCAAAGACGGAAAAACATCTTTGTCTCTTACTCAAAAGATTTTTTCTTTGAAGTTGGATTTGGTATACGAATTGCAACGTCTTAATCATCAGGAAAATCCTGAACACAAGGCTTTTTACGACAAATGGAAAGCCGAAGTAATGAATCGAATAAAGACCTTTAACCGTAACCTTATCAACGTTCGCCATAATTTACAATACGTTGATAAATATTCGGTTGACTCTGCTTGGGATTATATTGGTGTTTTAGACCTGAAAGAGCTGAAAAAACAAATTGTTCCCCTTGCGGAAGCAAAAGACGATTTTGAAGCGGCAAAATCCTTCGATTTATGGCTATTCAATATGGAACTTGCCGAACTTGAAGGTGAAAAGGATTATTCGCAAGCGGTTCAGGTCGTAACAACTATCTGTTCAATCCTACTCGATATGACGACAATTCCTGAGATTGCACAGAAAAAAGAGTTCTTAAAAACTGCTACTCAGAATGAGTTTTGGGAAAATATCACAGTTACCCGACTTGAAGATTTGCGTAATCAAGTCCGTGATTTAATCAGATTTTTGCCGAGAGAAGTTGTTGATCCTATCAGAACGAATTTTGAGGATAAGATACAACTAAAACGCGGTGAACACCTTACACCACAGTTCAAAAATTACAAACAGCGCGTTATAGATTATCTTGCCGACAATGTGGAATCGCCCGTTATACACAAAATCCGCAACGTGATCCCTTTGACAAGTGAAGATTTGAAAGAATTGCAGCGCATTTTGTGGGAAGAACTCGGTAGCAAAGACGATTACGACCATATTGCAGACGGCGAATCAGTCGGCGTATTCGTCAGAAAGATTGTAGGGCTTGACCGAGATGCAATCAGCAAATTGTTTGCGGAATATCTTGCTAAATATAATTTCAATCAAATGCAGGAAGAATTTTTGCATCAGATTGTAACTTTTGTGCTTGAAAACGGTGATATTGAACCTAAAAATCTTATCAATGACGAGCCGTTTAAGTATCTTGAATATACCGAAATATTCAACGGAAATCCCGAGGCGGTTTATTCGCTTATCAAAATGTTGCACACGGCTGTAAATGTTGCTGTTGCTGCATAATTGCATTATTTGTCTGTAAATTATAAAATTACCTTCTGAATTACAGGAGGTAATTTTTTTATGAACGCAACATTTATTAACGAAGTATTGAAGCAACTTGAAGGCAAGTTTGACGAAAAACAGTTAAAAACTATTGAACGCACCCTTTATAGATGCCTGAAAAATAAAGAAATCAGAGAAAAAAAGGTTGTTTTACCCAAAGATAACAACGAAGCATTGGACTTTTTTATTGCTGCAAAGAAAATTGAGGGATGTTCCATAAAATCGCTGAATTACTATTATACAACCTTAGTAAAAATGCTTGATAAGGTGAATGTTATATACTTTTCGATTACAACGGAAGATATAAGAACATATTTGTCCGATTACCAAGAAAATAGCTGTGTTTCAAAGGCTACGATTGATAATATGAGAAGGATTATATCGTCGTTTTTCTCATGGCTTGAAAACGAAGATTATATTATGAAAAGCCCTGCCCGTCGTATCAGAAAAGTGCGTGTTGGCAAGATTGTAAAAGAGATTTATACCGAGGAAAACATTGAACTTATGCGCCAAAACTGTAAAAATGCTCGTGATTTGGCAATAATTGATATGCTTTACTCGACCGGAATGAGAGTTGGTGAACTCGTCAGACTTAATATCTCCGATATTGACTTTGAAAACAAGGAATGTGTTGTGTTGGGCAAGGGAAACAAGCAACGTAAGGTCTATTTTGATGCAAAAACCAAAATTCACTTGCAACAATACCTTAATTCTCGAAAAGATACCAATCCGGCACTGTTTGTAAGTCAATTATACCCATATAATCGGCTTAAAATCAGTGGCGTTGAAATCGCATTACGCAAGATAGGCGAAAAATTGCATATAAGCAAGGTTCATCCACACAAATTCAGACGCACGTTGGCAACAAAAGCCATCGATAAAGGTATGCCGATCGAGCAAGTTCAGCACCTTTTGGGGCATACAAAGATAGATACAACGCTTGGATATGCTATGGTTGACGACGAAAACGTAAAAATATCGCATAAAAAGTTCTTAGAGTGACAAACAAATTTCGATTTATCGATTAGTTTTACAAACTCCGCAAACTGGTTTTCTTCGGTCTCTCTGGGTTTAATAACAGTGTAACCATTCAGCATTCCTGTTGTAATTTGATTTACAGATGCCGTTTGCGTTCCTGTCAGTTGTTGCAAGAAATAGGTAGAATTGAAGAACCCGTTCAGAAAATATGGATACTTACTTCTAATGACAGTCATAAATGCGCCATAGGACATCTGTTCGTTTAACTTTGGTATTAAGCAACATTTTCCAACCAAACGAGCAGATCCGTTCCGTGAACACATTAGAATATCATTTTCACGGACAAATTTATCTTCTTTAATCTTTATATTTGATACTCTTACAATGTCATCAGACAAACATAACTCCGCATTTTGGATATTTCCTGAACGGAGAACTATTATTCCTTCATCGGTTACATTATCGGGTTTGTAGGTTAAACCTATTGTTGCTGTTGCAATGTCGCCAACTTTTACGAAATATCGACTATCCTCGAAATAGTGCCCAAACATCTCGATAAATCGTGATTTTACCAACTCGTCGAGTGAAGAAAGCGACTCTTTTTTGATAGATATGGCTTTTTCATGATTTTCAAGTTCTGTTATGATTCTTTTCTGTTCATCGATAGAGCAATCTCTGATTGATTGTTCTTTCAAATATTTGAAATGACGACTATATCCTATGCTAACAATAGGATTTGCAACTAATGAATAATACACATATTTAGGCAAAAACTGCAAATTGTAGACTTTTAGCAATTTTATACCATCTGCACCAATGAAACACGGCTCATTTACAAATTTGATAATTCTTGTGTGGTCGCCAAAAACAATGTAAGGATATTCTTCGACAATTCCCGTGTCATCATCGGTATATCCGCCTATATAATCTTTTCCCTGATCAAAAATCTTATATTTTCCATTTACAAGATAATCTGATTGAGGGATTTTTCTCGCGGTTTTTGTTACGTCTATACATACTTCATTAAATGATGTCATTATGCCACCGCCTGTAAGATAAATCGTGATTTTACCAACTCGTCAAGTGATAATAATTCGTCTGTTTTGTTATTTATTGCCTTTTGAATACAATCAAGCGTTTCAACGATTGCTTGTTGGTTGTTTTTATCAAAATCAACAAACAAAGACATATTTTTGAAGACTTCTTTTTTAATATTTGGCATTGCTGCTCCGGAACGCAATTCCATAATTTTGTCTTGATTGCCTTTTAGTGCATAATAAAGATATTTAGCCAAAGTTTTGCTTTCTGTTAATTTGTAGCAATGGCAACCGCACCAAAATTTTTCGTTTACATAATTTACATATCCGCAGGATGCTCCGCCTTCCGAAACAAGGACGGCTTCAGAATCTGTATTATATCCGTGGTAGTATCCCGACTCTTTAATTCCACCGTTTATATACTTATATGGACTATCTGTCCTTAATTGAGAAGTATCTATTTGTTTGCCTTTTTCAATGCGACAAATTTCTTGTAGTTTAACTTCTTTCATTATGCTACCGCCTGTAAGATAAATCGTGATTTTATTATCACGACAACAAAAAAAGCCACTCTTTCGAGTGACTTTCTGTTTAATATAGTTCATAATTGCCTGAATATAGGTTTATATAAGGCTTGTTGTGCTTTGCCGCGTAAAGTAAAGCGTTGTATGCTCCGCCATAGTGAGTGTTGACGTAAGCGAAAACATAATCAGCCTGCTTAACCATCCATTCGTTACGCTTTGATATTGCAAATTTCAGCGGCGTTTGCTCTAATTCGGGATAAAGTATTTCGTCGTATTCTTTTTCGATATAATCTTTTCGCTCGTCGAGCCATTTGTTCAAATACGGGGTAACGAATATAATTCTGGCGTTGGGATGACTTATTTTATACTGTTTTGCACAATTTTTAGCGAGAGCGTCAAAATTGCCATATCCGCCAAGATAAAAATCAACGTCGTTCCCTTTTGTGATTTTTTCTATCTGTTCTAATAGTCTTTTCTCGTCAATGTCGCTGTATATGGTCGAAGAATGACCGAAAAACGTAATTACCACGATAACCCCTCCGAAAACTATGGAAGTATACTTACTTAATTATAGCACAATCCCCGACTAAAAGCAATGTTAGGGAAGTATCCATTCTTATTTTATTTACGGAATTGGATATAATATTTATGAAAGTATTCTTCCGTATGTATTCTTTCGGAGGTGGTAAAAGTGACAGTCAATGACGCTGTGGCAAAAAGAGTAGTAAATCTGCTCGCTGAAAAGAATATGACACAGTATCGTCTGGAACAAAACTCCGGCATACAACACGGTCATATGCAGTGGATAATGAGCGGAAAAAGTAAAACGGTTACATTATCAACCGTAATGATGCTTGCAAATGGTTTTGGAATGACCGTTCTCGAGTTTCTTGATGACGATATGTTCCTGTATGAAAATCTTGAAGTAGAACAATAAAATCGAGTTGGTTAGTATCACTACCCAACTGCACAAAAAAAGCCGAGAGTGTTTGCTCCCGGCTTTTCGTTTGCTTTTAGGTATTTTTAGTTGTTTGGGATATAGATTTTATCGCCGACTTTTACGGCTTTATAGGTCGTGCCGCCTATTGTCTTTTCGAGATATTCAGGCTTACCGTCCGCATGAGCGCGTAAGATAAACTTATCGGGTTCTTCTTCGGTCAATTTGTCGATGTTCACGTCGATAAACTGTTCATCGCTCGATACTTCGAGTATTTTCATCCCGCGTTTGATTAAATCGGCGGAAAACTGCCAAATCTTTTCAAACATTCCGTATGTGTCCATAATGATGGAAAAGTCGTGGTTTGGTTCGTATGCGGTAATTCTAAAGTAATTTGTCATAATTGTTTCTCCTTTGCGGTTATGCCGCTATTTGTTTAAGTTTTCTATTTGCGTAAGGCAGCCATTTCTTATTAACAAACTCCATTACGTTGTCATTAGGTTTGCTGTCGTGGTCGCCGTAACATTGAAGCACCTTTTTATCTTTCAAAGAGTATTCAACCGTTACAAGCGGTTTTTCGGGTTCGTCTTTCATTCGGATAAAGAAAATAAGCGATTCTTCGCGAGCAAACTTTTGGTCGTAACCCATACGTCCGACACAGTGATGAAGCAATTCGCCTTCGCGTATCAAGTCGGACGGTTTTTGTGCGATAATAGCTATATAGACGGACTTTTTATCATATTCGAGCCCTAAATACTTGCTTGCTACGGCAGCGAATTTGTCGTAAAACTCTTTGCGTTCCTGCTCGTCTTTCAATGCTTGTGCGGAGCGATATTCGTCAATTCGTATATCGTGCCAACGTTTGAAATCGTGGGGATAGCGGTTCTTTTCCTCGGTCATATCTAAGCCGAGATACTGGCAAGCATTAAGGTAATCTCTATAGGAATAAAAGTTCGTATTTTGCTGTTCGATATAGTCCAAAAACTTACCGACTTCGTTTTTTACAAGTTCCTTTACGTTACTAATCTGTTCTGCGTGGTCAAACTGTATTTTTCGTGTCGCAAAGTTGTCGATTTCTCGTATCGGTTTGCCGGTCTTGTAAGCCTTGATTATTGAGGCTACGTAGTAAGAAGATAACGCTATATCATTTCTATTTGTTGCAAGCCATTTACAAAACTTTTTGTCTTTACCGCAAAGCCGTAAAATCTGCGTTGACATTGCGATATTATGCAAACCGAGTTTAGTCAGATATTCGATTTGCGGAAACTTCTCGTAAAGTCGCAAATATTTGAATACATGTATGCCCGTGTATCTCTCAACGGCGCTGTATTTGTATTCGGGAAAGTGTTGTAAGATATAATCACGGTTGACTATCGGTGCATAGGGGTCAAACGAATCGTCAGACGACCAACCCCATTCTTTGCTTTCATACCAATCGGGATATTTTGAAAGCCCTTGATCGTGCCAACCGACAGTATATCCTGCAATGTATGTAAACTTTATGTCTTTGCCAAAGCATCTATCTGAATGAACACCGTGAACGACAACAGGCTTACAATACCATTGTTTTTTATACTCTCGAACGGCAACCGTAACTTTGACAAGTTCGCCGTCGTTTTTCGTAAAGTAAGCATAAAAGCGAGTTCTGCCTAACGGCGCGGATTTTAATTGGTCGTCGTAAAGTTTTATCTTTTTCTGTATGTATTTCGGAATAGGTTTTATCTTTTCGATTTTCATTTTATCTCACCTCAACTTTGTTCCCAAACAGGGCGAATATCTCATTCGGTATGGTTTGATTTACAGACGGTTCGGGTTCGTCAATGTCTTGCGGTTCGTATATATCCCCGTCAAATTCACGCATTTCTTCTTCGGACAATATTTCGCCAGTATCTTTGTCTATAAGCCGATTATCAATATGTAACAGGCTTGGAATAAATTGTGTTTCGTGTTCGTTTTCGATGATGTAAAGGTCATGTTTTCTCACGATTTTAGCAAAGTAATTTTCGGCAGCGTGGTAAGGGAAACCAATCATCGGAACACGTTCTTTCAAACCAACGTCACGGCTTGTAATAGTGAGTTCCATTTCGTTCCCGAGCATTACGGCGTTATCGCCTAAAACTTCATAGAAATCGCCTAAGCGATAAGCAACGATTGAAGTAGGGTGTTCCGACTGGTATGCGATATATTTTTGATATATAGGATTACCTTTCGATTGTTCCACAGGGCGGATACCTGTTTGGTTTTGTTCTTCTTCGGCAACCTGTCGCAGTGCGTCAAGTTTTTCTTCTTCGGTAAATTCATCGTCGTCTGTATCTGTTTCGGTAGTTAAAGTGTCAGTTTTGGTATCTTTAACTTCGGTATCGTCGATTTTATCGAAAATAGAAAATTGTAAATTCTGTGGTTTCGGCGGTTGCAGTTTTACTGTCGTTGGTTTTGTTGTGGCGACCTTTTTCGGCGCGGGTTTATATTCTTCGCCGTCTATGGTGTAAAGCGTGCCTTCGATCGAATCTTCTTCAAAAAAGTGAATTGCCCAGCCATACACGGTAACGTCATCGACGCATGCGGAATTAGCACCTTTTTCGGCAAGTTTTCTCGCTTCTTCGCAAGCATATTTCATAAAGCCAGAAAACGTTTTTTTGTTTAATAAAGGGTGTCCGTCTTTCTCAAACGGCGTGCCGTTATTTATCTTGTCTGCAAGGGTTTCGCTTGCATTATTTTGCAAGTAATTGAGTATCAATTCTTCTTGCTTGTTTTGCGGTGTAAGATTTAACTTAATCATCGTTTTCACACTCCTTTTCGAGTATTTTCAAAATATCTTTTTCTTTGTATCCGACCGAGCAAAGCCAGATAATCGTTGCAAGCGTTTCAAGGCTCGCACCTTGTTTGTTTTTCTCAAATAATTTTTCGTATTGAGTGCAATCGCCGCTTGTAAACCATTGATATTTGTTGCAAAGGCGATATAGGGTTTCTGTTGAAATTTTCATTTTTATGCTCCTTTGATTTTTTAATAAAAGAGAGATTGTCTTAAAATGGACAACCTCTCCAAAGTTTTTTATATTCGAGATATGTTTTTACAGGGATTACAACCCATACGGCATTGGTTATAGGCTTTCGTGTTTTTCTATCCGGCGGTGAATGAGTTTCATACCACCTTACTTCGCAGAAAGCCAAATCACGAGAATTTGTTACAAGATAGATTTTCAGTTTTCGTTTGCCTTTTTGTTGATAACAAACTTTATAGCCGTATTCGTTTTTCGTCATAAGCCGTAAACCCTTTGAGCAATTCTCGGTAATGCCGAAAAGAAATTGCAATTCATAATCGTTGAATACAGTTTCCTGTCGTGAGCAAAATAGTTTCTGTCGGCGTATTCATAGCCTTGCCTCGTAAGGCGTTTCAATTCGTAACGATCGCTGCCGTCGTGGTGGTATCCTTCGATAATCAGATGCCCGTTTCGGTCTATCACCTTTATATTGTCAAGGTGTTGAATCATAGATTGAAAATCTCGGTAGCACGTGATGAATGTTCCGCCGTCGAAATTGCCGTTCCATCTTCCGCAAGTCCCCGTCATAAGGTAATAACGTGTTTTGAAACTGTTTTCGAGAGCGTCTTTCAAATCTCTCCACGTTTCTTGGTTCTGAAAGTCAATTTCTTTGTAGACTTCATCATCGGGGATATTTTCTTTGCAAGCCCAACCGTTTTCATCGGCATAAACAGCAAAGAGAAAATCCCTTATTTCATCGAATTTTTTGTAGTTTTCGGTATTGTCGTAAAGCACGACTTCTTTTATCTTTTTCACTTGTGTTCTCCTTAAAAAAGTTTTGAGATAACTATCTTCTTATACTGCAAGCCGTTATCCCGTCTGAATTTGCTTACAGCCTGTTTTAACGTATAAAACATATAAGATTGCGAAACGTGAGTTTCTTCGTCGTAGTAGTCAAATACGAGCGTTCCGAAGTGGTTGTAATGGTAGAAGATATATCTCATTTTTCAACTCTCCTGTAAATATCGTCAACGTAGAACTGACAAACAAACCAATTAAAAAGGGCGTGACATTTCACACCCTTATAATCGACTATGTAATCATTGTTTCCAACTTCTTCCAAGACGGTTATTTCCGCCATTTCGCCGTTAAGCGAGTGAATATGTGCCATTGCTTTGTATTGTTGCATTGCTATAATCTCCTTTAATCGAGTTGTTCATAAAATTTTTCCAGTATATCGTAGCGCGATAAATGTTTAATCTTGTCCCAGTTTTCCGCCATATAATCCGATAATGCTCCGAGTGGTGTTTGATTTGAATCTTTGAGATAACATTCGCCTACAAGAACGACAAAATCTTTAAGTTCGTTTGGATGTGTCTTGTCAAAATCATTGTTTATTGCTGCGCAGAAGATATATGTCTCAAAACCTTGTTCAAAGTTGTAAATTTTGTCATTGTATTCAATGGTTATTTTCATCATATCGCACCTCACGCAACTCTTTTAATTCCGCCGCCGAACGAGCGAATACCGATTGTGCCGAACTCTGAACAGAAATCGTCGGTTTTGTTCCAGACGTAAGCGTAGGCGTAAAACATATTGCCTTGCGGATAAAGCATTTCATCCCATTCCTCTTCATAATCGGGTATGTAAAGAAAGTCGTAACATTCGCCGAATTCCAAGTATTCGTGCGTAACGGCATATACAAGCACGTTGTGTTTTTCTTCAAATTCTTTGATTTTTGCCATAAGTTCCGGTTCTTGATAAGCCCAGAAACCGCCAAAGTTTTCATAGAAACAAACGCTGTTTTTATCTTTGAAACCTTTGATATAGGGCTTGTAAATCTCTAATTTGTTCATAAGTTCGATTGCTTTCTGTTTTTTATTTTCGATTGTAATATTCATAGTTTTTAACTCCTTATTGTATTTCGATTAAGCCGTCGCTGTATTCTTCTATGCCGTCATATTTGAAACTTTCGCCGTAGCGTTCGTAGTCGATATAATCTTCAAGTTCAGACGGAATATTGTAACCGCAGCAGTTAAGCATTTCACGTCCGTAATCTTCCCAACTGTAACCGCTCCAAAGATTGATACAATCGTCCCAACGGTCGCCGTGAGAGTTGACTTTTTCTTCAAAATCGTCAAAATTGCGGACTTCGAGGAACGCGCAAAAGACTTTGTATTTGTAGTTGTCGTCCAGAACGCCCGATTCTTTCAGAGTATTAAACAGCGTTTCGGGATTGACGTAATCCCAGTTTACCGAGCGATCTTCAATACCTTCGACGTCTTGTATAAACAGTTCTTCGTCGATGCCGTCAAGTTCAAAGCCTTCTTTTTTGAGTTCTTCCACAATTTCGTCCCAATCTTCATAGTCCGAAAGGTCAAGCCATTTCGAGCCTAAGGCTCTTTCGTTGCACTCGTTGTATGAGCCCCAAGAGCCGATTACGATATTGATGTCACCATTCATTTTGGTTGCCCCCTTCGATAGCGATTTTTTCTTCAATCATATCTTGCACTTCGTCAAGCAGTTCTTCTAAGTCGATAATAGGTGTTTTCATTATTTGCAAGCCTCCGTTTCGTCGATATAAATTTTTTCATAGGTGTTACCGTATTCGATGTAATGACCGCGTTCGTCTTCAAACACTTGATAATCCAGAACGCTTATGCGTCCTTGTTTCGTAACGGCAAAAGTGATAAGTTTCTTGTCGGGGCAGTACATAACGGTGTCAAATCTTACAAGACATTCACCGTCGTTGTAATCGAACCCATCTGTGTCGATAAATGCAATTTCGTTAAGGTTAATCATTTTCAAATCCTCCTTATACCGTTTTGTACCATACCGAGTATTCAGCCTCGATATCTCTGCCTTCGTATTCGTAATACATAGTCACGTAACCTTTGTATTCGTTTTCTTTTCCGAATACAGGGAAACAATGCTGTTCAACGTCATCGAAAGCTCGCGTATAAGGCTTGCCTGTTTTTGAAACGCACCTGCATAGCAACGTGCCTTCTTCGTTAAGAAATCCGAGACCGGAAATCTTGTCGTCAGAGTTGCCTCTGACTTTCTTGATTGAGTAAACAACTTTTTTCATTTTTGGATTACCTCCATTTTTTATTTTTGCCTTCTGGCAGGGGCAAAGGAGCATAAGTCGAAACTCATTCGATTTGTAAATTTTGTTGCAATGGAGAAAATCAACAGCCAAAGGATTTGAGCGAAAAATACTATCGTAAAATAAAAAAAGCCAAACTTATTATCGAGTTTAACTCTGTTATTCAATATGGAAGTTTTAAGTAGTATTTTTCCGTGCAGTTGATTTTCTCGCTGACTTATGCTACAACAGCCACGACAGAAGGCAATAAAATATGGTTTGAATCACACTGTTGAATTTTTGTAATTTCACACAAAGGTGTGGCAAACGGGCTTGATTTTTTGAGAAATTTATGGTAGAATATAAAAGACAAAACGTATCATATATTGATACGCGGAACTTTTAACGCCGAATAACCTGCAAAAAAATGCGAAATACAGGCAAAAGGAGTTGACAAGGATGACATACACAAGGCAATCGAAGACGAGAAAGTCTGCCTATAATTTGAGTAAGAGTAACGGAATTTTAACGCACTGCTGCATAGGCTAAAACTATGGGGCGGTGCGATTTTGCTTTTATAAGGAAAAAACACAACATTTTTACAAGGTTTTAAGTCGCGTAAGCGACACGGAACATATCCCCCACAAAAATTAAAAGGAGATACGATTATGACAAACAACAAGGCGAATAAATCAAAGATATTAGCGCTTATACTCGGTCTTACGATGTGCCTTGCGCTTATGCTCGGCATCGTGTTTGCAAGCCCGACGAGTACGGTCTATGCAGAAGGAGAAACGCTTACGCCGTATGATCGTATATACGTAAATGACGAAGCATTAAACAGCGGTTGGTATTTGGACGAGTCTTACACTCAAAAAAAAGGCAACCCTACGTCGGATTACGTTGCCAAATACAATAACGGCGTTTTGACTCTTAACAATTATCACGGCGGGGACATAGGTACAAGCGCTCCCGCATCAGGATATTACAAAATTGACCTTATTGGAGAAAATACTATTAACGGTGGGCAACGAGGCGTATTTATCGATACATCACGTGAAGGACGAGTAACTATTACGTCTAGTGTAAACGGAAAATTGACGATAAACGCTTCAAGCGCAAACTCTGTATGGGGAATAGCCTGCGGAGCGTCGAATTCAGTAAAAACCACTGACGTTGTTATTGGAGGCAACGCACAAGTCACAATTAACGCAACGTCTAATGGAGAAAACCGTCAAGTTGATGGTATTCATGCAAGGAACGTAACAATCGAAGACAATGCAAGCGTTAATATTACAGCCAAAAACACAAACAATAGCACCGCAAGTCAATGGGTAGCAGGTATTTTTGCAGAAAATAATGTAACTATAAATACAAACGGCAATATCGATATTGACGTTAGCGTGGCGGGTGGCGATAGTGCTTATAGTTATGGTGTTCGAAACGGCAAGACTATGACTAAAGCAGGCAATATGACCATAAAATACAAGAAAGCAGGAAGCAATGGCTGGCCTATTACCGGTGGTGACGTAGATAATACAACCCACGCTGTAAACGTAAACGAAGATAGCGGAAATTGCTTTGCGTCCTACCGCTATGGCACACCGCGCTCTGTGGCAGCAATAAACGGCGCACTTGCAGGTCCGGGCGTACCTAAGGAAGCAAATAGAGGTAGCGGATATTTCCTTGCGGGTGACGAAATCACTTTGAATGCGCCTTCTTTGCAAGTGAGCGAAAAGGATACGACAAACATACCGTTTGACAAATGGTTTTCGTTTGCAAGTGACGCAGTTATAACAAACGCAACAAGCCAAAACGGAGCGAAACTTACCGTTCAAGACAAGGATATTGAAGTAAGAGCAAATTATAAAGCGTTTACGGTGCAACCTGTTTTTGAAAGAGAAAGTGGTACAAAAGGTACGGTGACATTTACTCTTATTAGTAATGAATTTAACCAAAGTAATTGGATAAAAATCAGACCGATAAACGATTTAACTATTTCAAAGGGTAACGTTGTGTCTGTTGACGGAACTACTTATAAAGCAACTCTTGAAGATAATGGGACTTATTACGGAACTCCTGCCGGCGAATATGTGGTTGAGGTTGAGTATAATAACAAAACATTATACAGCGCGCCGTTCACCATTGACTACACCGAAAGGAAAGCAACCGTAGATAGCGTAACTATTTTTGGTGAGCAAGGCGAAACGATTGCAAACAAGGATATTACCGTTACACTTACGGGATATACGTTTGCGACCGCTCTTTCGGGAAATTGGATAACAAATCTTCCCGCAGGGCTTGTTCAGACAGTTAAGAGAATAAGCGACACCAAGGCAAAAATCACCATCAGCGGTACGCCTACTGTCCTTAGCGACCAGTTTGTAGAAATCACGATTCCAAAGGCAAATATCACGGGACTTGCAAGCAATTTGACTGTCGAAAGCAATTCGGACGCAAAATTTAATATCGTTGCTCCGCTTACAGAAATTGCCATTCCGAAAGCAAAAACGAATCTAACTTATACGGCAGGAAGTCAAATAGGCGTGGAAGGTGGCGTCGGCTATACGCTAACAGGAAATAGCGGCGTTGACGCAAAAACTTATACCGCAATCGCAAAATTAGAGAGCGGATATAAGTGGAACGACGGCACGATAACAGACAAGGAAATCTCTTGGAGCATAGGTAAGAGAAACCCTGTTGTAAGCGATTTTAACTTTAATGAACCGAGCAACCTTACGTATGACGGCAATGTCAAAACCGCAACCGTTAGTTTGATTGCTTTCTATGGTGACGAAACAGGCTTCACAGTCACGGTTAAGTACAAAAAAGGCGGCGTGATTGTTGCAGAGGTAAAAGACGCAGGCGAATATGAAGTGTATATCGACACAACCGCAACGGCGAACTTCAACGCGGCAACCGATATTCACGACGTTTCGTGGAAATTTACAATCGCAAAGGCGGAGCAATCTGCACCGGCTGCTTCGTTGTTCACAACCGTTGCTCCGACTGCAACGACCACAACGGACGGCAAAATAACAGGCATAACCGCCCAAATGGAATACCGCAAAGTAGGCGATTCTGCTTGGACTTCGGGAACAGGTAGCGACGTTACAGGGCTTTCGTCCGGTAGATATCAAATAAGGTTTAAGGAAACGGACAACTACAATGCAGGAGAAGTTGTCGAAGTGCAAGTTCCTGAAAGCGGCGTTTCTTCATACAATCTTACCGTAACAGGCGGAACGGGTGGCGGTGTGTTTATTCAAGGCGCAAGCGTAACTATCACCGCAAACGCCCCTGCAACCGGAAAGAAATTTTCGGGTTGGACGATTGATGGAATAAGCGGTCTTGATACAACTAAAACAAGCCTTACCTTTAATATGCCTGCAAATGCTGTAACCGCAACCGCAAATTACGAAGATATAGAGTACACTATTACCGTAAACGGCGGCACGGCAGACAAGACAAAGGCAAAACATGGCGAAAGCGTAACCATTACGGCAAACGCCCCTGCAGTGGGAAAAGAGTTCGATAAGTGGGTTGTTACGGGAATTACCTTGTCCGACGAGGATTTGGCAAAATCGACGATTACTTTCGAAATGCCTGCAAGCAACGTGACAATGGAAGCTCATTTCAAAGATGAAGGAACTGCTCCGTCTGTTGAAATCAAAGTCGAAGGCGGAACTGGTGGCGGAACGTATAAACAAGGCGATGAAGTAACCGTAACGGCAGAAGATAAAGAAGGCAAAGAGTTCGTTGGCTGGCAGGACGAAAGCGGTAAAATCGTCAGCACAAACAAGAGTTATACCTTTACCGTGACGGAAGCAACAACCCTTACGGCTGTGTATGAAGATAAGTCTTCGGGCGGTGGCGAAATCACCCCGCCTGCTAAAAAGGACGGACTTTCGGGCGGACAAATTGCAGGTATTGTAATCGGGTCAGTAGCGGTCGCAGGAATCGGCGGATTTGCAATCTTCTGGTTCGCTGTCAAGAAAAAGAGCTTTGCAGATTTAATCGCAGCAATCAAAGCATTGTTCACTAAGAAGAAATAATTTGCAGGATTAAGTAAATCTAAACAACAGCAAAAAAGAGAGTTTGACTACGGTCAGACTCTCTTTCATATTTGCTAAAAATTTTTGAAAACGGCTATAAAAATTGGTATTGTTTTTGGTATTATTTTAGTTTGAAAATTATTTTGAAATCTAAAATTTGCCGAAAAAACGAAAGAAAATAGCCGATTTAGACGAAAAATATTGCTCAAAACGCCCAAAAATGTGCGAAAATTGCTTATTTTAATAGAATTTTGAGAATTTTTCAAAACTCCTAAGGGTTAGTTATGGGTTCGATTCCCGTCGGGAGTACCAAAACGACTGTGAAGACAGTCGTTTTTTTACACCCAACGGAGAATCAAACGGCTGTTGACACAGCCCGATTCCCGTGCGCTCGACAAGCTCACTGATGAACGGGAGTACAAAAAAGCAGACGCAGACGTGTCTGCTTTTGCTATCCCGACTTGAAATCGAAGGACGGCGTTCCGTCGTCCCGATTCCCGTACGCTCGGCAGGCTCGCTGATACACGGGAGTACCAAAACGACTGTGAAGACAGTCGTTTTTATATGGTGAAGAGAAAGGGCTGACGATTCAGAACGCATAAAAAGGTTTCGGAAATAAGTTTTGATAAATGAAAAACAATAAGTTTACGGGTGGAAACACAGGGGATAAAGGTTGGGGAAATGAAAAAACAGGCAAAAGAAAACGAGACGCCGCAAAGGGCGTCCCGTCAGGTTTTGGGGGATTTAGGATTGTTATTTTGCGGGGACGAAGCCTGCGACAACCGCGAAGATCATAAGCGAGCAGCAGATGAGCATGCAGACAATCTGCACGGGTTTGCTGTTCTTTACGCGATTGACAAACTTGTCGAATTTTTCAAAGTAGAAGTTTTGTTCAAACCAGTTTTTGCCGCCGATCTGCAAAATACCGCCGAACGTTAAGGTGCTTGCTCTGAACAGGAGCCAGAGACCGGGGTCGGGAGCCATGCCGAATCTGCCCATTCCTACAAGAGGTCCGACGAAGACCGCAAGGATAGGCGCAAGCAGGAATCCGACGTGCATAAGCGCAACTGACGAAGAAAACTCACCGGTAACGAAAAGCCAGTTCCAGATTGTGTAAGCGATCATCGTGGCGATGGTGATGCCAAGGCCGACGCTTGTCGTGCCGGATACCGCGCCGTTGAAAAGGTTGGTCTGACCGGTGAAATACGAGGAATTGAAGGCAACTTCCGTGCCGAGTTTCGAGAAGCCGTCGATGAAGTAAATGGGGGAGTTGGCGGTTGTGGTAGTGCCCCAGGTCGAGCCCAGGAAGAGTGCCGACGCGCCGATTGCCATAAAGAGTCCCGAAACGCCGTTGAAGTATTGCTTGTTTTTGAAGAAGTCGGTCATCGTTGCTTCCAGAACGTTAATGATATAAAGTCCCAGCACGACGACAACGAAGATATCGCCGGGAAGGAGACCGAAGCAAGCAAACAAGACGATTGTTCTTCCGACGAGCAACGTGGTAAGTTTCAGCGTTTCGAAGAACACGGGCTTCATCGCGATCAGTACAAGGATACCGAGCACGAGGTTGAAGGGGATATTGCCGTATGCCTGGAATTTCGACGTGATGACGGAAACACCGAGAATCGTCGCCGTAAACATAAACCATTTGAGAATGGTGTCGAGTCCCGGTGTGACCTTGTAGTCAATCGCTTCGGGGCCGGGTGCAAACATTTTTTTGAGTCTTTCGACTCGCGCTGCTTTTTTTTCGCTGTCCATAATTTTGCTCCTGAATGATTTTTGATTTCTAATCAAAGCATACCCGCCAAAAGTATATTTGTAAACGAAGATTTTGGGACAAAAAGCCAAAATCGTCCCAAAATAGAACCAAAATAAAGAAAAGACCTGAAAATATTGATAAATAATTAACAATATGATATTATGATTAAAGAAGGAAGACAAAAAACGACAAAACGAGAAGTCTTTTTTCGGGTGGGAAGATGTCCAAGGATACGACCAAACAACACATCACGGATTGTTTCAACGGATTGTCGAGAAAGTACACGCTTGACCAGATAACCGTCAATATGATTGCCGAGGCGGCGGGCGTTTCGAAGTCGACGTTTTATCGGCATTTTCTGGACAAGTACGACGTCATGAATTACAACTACAAAAGGGTGCTGGACGAGATTTTTTCGTTCAATGCCTGCAAGAGTTGGAACGAGTTGTTTTTAAGCATACTTTCGTTTATCGAGAAGGACATCAACAGGATAAGGCACGCTTTTTTATATCTCGGGACGAACTCTTACGAGCAGTACGTTTTCGAGTATTCGTTCAAACGTATGAACGAGAAGTGCGTCGAAAAACGCGGAAGCGAGTTGCGCGAAGACGAGATATTCACGGCAAAACTCATAATATACGGTTGCGTATACGCCGTAAAAGACTGGGTTTTCGGCGATAAGCGGGTGTCGCGGCAGGAACTTGCGCGCCAGATCGACAACGCAATCCCCGAAGAATACAAGGCATTATTATAAGGTCGCGCACATAAAAAGAAATCATTAAAGAAATATAAACAAATCAGAAGAGGTACATTATGGCTATGAGAAAAAGCATTCTTCATCTGGTCAAAGTTATGGGCGGTCTCGCCGGAATGATGACCAAAATCACAGAAGACTCCCCCGAGTATTATGCGCTTAATTGTTTGACCGACGAAGAAGCGGACGTTGCCGCAAGTCTCGGACTGAGAAAGCCCAGAACGCTCGAATACGTCGCCGACAAGTGCGGAAAATCGACGGAAGAAACCAAGAAGATTCTGGACAGACTCGGCTATCTCGGAGTTATCAAAATTTATACCGAAAACGGGCAAACCCTGTATTTCATGCAGATTTTTGCGCCGGGCACGCTTGAAATGATGGTGGGTTGCACCGAAAACGTCAAAGAGCACCCGGAAATCGCAAAGGCGTTCGAGGCGTACACCCGCGGACTTATGGAGTCCATGGGCACGATGTTGCCGTACGGCGCAAGTATGATGAGGGTTATCCCCATCGAATCCGCGATTGCGGGCGACAGTCAGGCGATCCCTTACGAAAAGATTTCTTATTATCTTGACAAATACGATACTTTCTCGGTGTCTCCCTGCTCGTGCAGACGTTCAAGGCGTTTGCTGGACGAAGGCTGCGGACACCTTGAAGACGACATGTGCGTTCAGATGGGTTCGGGCGCGGAATACTTCATCAAAACCGGCAAGGCAAGACAAATTACAAGGGAAGAAGCCGAGGCGATTTTCAAAAAAGCCGAAGAAAACGGACTTATGCACCAGATGCCCAACCTCGAAGGACCGGGCGAATCGGCGGCAATCTGCAACTGCTGCGCGTGCTCGTGCTTTGCAATCCGTATTTCCACGATGTTCAATTGTCCCGACGCGGAACGCAGCAACTACCATGCCGAAATCGATCAGGAAAACTGCGTCGCGTGCGGTCAGTGCGTTGAAAACTGCCCCACGAACGCGGTAAGACTCGGCCAGAAACTGTGCACGGTAACGCCCATCGAAACCCCCAAATACGACAAAGTTCGCAACACTGTATGGGGCAAAGACAAATGGAACGTCGATTATCGCGAAAACAGACAAGATACCCTTGAAAGCGGCACCGCTCCCTGTAAGACCGCTTGCCCCGCGCACATCGCGGTTCAGGGCTATATAAGGCTTGCGTCTTTGGGAAAATATACCGAAGCGCTGGAACTTATCAAGAAAGAAAACCCGTTCCCCGCAATCTGCGGACGTATCTGCCCGCATAAGTGCGAGGACGCTTGCACGCGCGGACAAATCGACAAGGGCGTCGCAATCGACGAAATCAAAAAGTTTATCGCAGACAAGGATAAAAACAGCAACCACAGATTTATTCCCAACAAAAAACACGATTATTCGATGAAGAATATGGCAGTCATCGGCTCGGGCCCCGCGGGACTTTCCTGCGCATACTACCTTGCCGTCGACGGATACAACGTGACCGTGTTTGAAAAAGAAAACAAACTCGGCGGTATGATGACGCTCGGTATCCCCGCGTTCAGGCTTGAAAAAGACGTCGTCGAGGCGGAAATCGATATTCTGCGTGAGCTGGGCGTAAAATTCGTAACCGGCGTGGAAGTCGGCAAGGACAAAACGCTGGACGAACTGAAAAAAGAAGGCTTTGACGGATTCTATCTTGCAATCGGCGCAAGCGCGGGCAGAAAACTCGGCGTAGAAGGCGAAGACGCGAAAGGCGTAATCCTTGGCGTTGATTTCCTGAAAGACGTCGCGCTTGAAAGAAGCGAACCTTTGCACGGAAACGTCATCGTTATCGGCGGCGGAAACGTTGCAATCGACGTCGCAAGGACGGCTGTCAGATGCGGCGCGCAAACCGTCAATATGTATTCGTTGGAACAAAGAGCGGAAATGCCCGCCCTCGAAGAAGAAATCGAAGAAGCGGAAAGCGAAAACGTCGTCATTAACAACGGATACGGACCGAAACGCATCGTCGTTGAAAACGGCAAAGTCGTCGGCGTAGAGTTCAAGAAATGCGTGTCCGTATTCAACGCGGAAGGCAAATTCGCGCCCGAGTACGACGAAAACGACACCGTTATCGTTCCCGCGGACTTCGTGCTTGTCTCAATCGGTCAGAAAATCGAGTGGGGCAACCTGCTGGACGGCACCAACGTCAAACTCAACAAAAACAACACCGTTGCGGTTGACGAATTCTACGTTACGGGCGACAAGAATATCATCGCCGGCGGCGACTGCGTGACGGGACCGAAATTCGCAATCGACGCAATCGCAAGCGGCAAAGAAGGCGCAATCTCCCTGCACAGGGCGGTATGGCCGGGACAAACCCAGAAATACGGCAGAGACAGAAGAGTTTTCATCGAGCTCGACAAGGACAATCTGGAACTTAAAGGCTACGACAACGTCAAACGTCAACGCCCGCTGCACATAAAAGAAAACGACGGCACGTTCAAAGACAACCGCGCGACCTTCACCGAAGAACAAATGAAAGCCGAAACGGCAAGATGCCTCGGATGCGGCGCGGCGAAAGTCGATACCTATATGTGCGTAGGTTGCGGACAGTGCACGACGAAATGTAAGTTCGACGCAATCAAACTTGTCAGAAACGACAAGACCGTCGTGGCAAAAGTATACGAAAAACTGCCCCTCGAAATGGCAAAACACGCCATCAAACGCGTCGGCAAAATCATCACCAAACCCATTTCGCCGAAGGAATAAAGTATGCACGAATTAGGAATCGTTTTTGAAGTCGTAAAACTTGTGGAACAGGTGGCGGTCGAGCAGCAGCTCCCCGCCGTCGACACCATAGTCTTGCAGGTGGGCGAACTGTGCGGGGTAATTCCCGTATATCTTGACGAATGTTGGCCCGCCGCAATCGACAAAAAGCCGTTTTTCAAAAACACGAAACTGAAACTCGACGTCGTGCCGGGAATGGCAAAGTGTCGCGCATGCGGGGAAGTATTCAACGTTATCGCAAACGAAGGATATTGCCCGAAGTGCAATTCTTTTGACAAAGATTTGTTGTCGGGAAGGGAATTTATGATCAAAGAAATTCTCGTGCCCGATGACGGTTTCGACGAGACGGAAACAGTCAATAATGACAAAAACGACAATTAAAGGAACGGAATTTTAACATGATCGACCCGATTAGTACGATTGAACTGAAAAAGAGCATTCTTGAAGATAACGACGCCGACGCCGAAAAACTTCGCGCGGAACTTAACGCGCGGGGCGTTTATTATATCAATCTGATGTCTGCGCCGGGCAGCGGAAAAACCTCGCTTCTCGTTAAGCTTATCGGTGCGCTTAAAGACAGGTGCGCCGTCGGCGTAATGGAAGCGGATATCGACGGCGACGTGGACGCATATACCGTAAGAGAAGCCGGCGCCGAGGCAATCCAACTGCATACGGGCGGCATGTGCCATCTTGACGCGGATATGTCCAGACAGGGCTTCAAGGAGTTTTGCACAAGCGCGGACGTCGTGTTTCTGGAAAATATCGGAAACCTTGTGTGTCCGGCGGAATTCGACACGGGCGCGCATCTCAAAATGGCGCTTCTTGCGGTTCCCGAGGGCGATGATAAACCGCTGAAATACACCCTTATGTTTTCGACGTGCGACGTTGTCGTCGTCACGAAAACCGACACGGCAAAGTACTTCGACTTCGACCTTGAAAAATGCAAAAAATATATCGCGAAAATCAATCCGAATGCAAAAGTTTTCGCCGTATCGTCCAAGACGGGCGAGGGCGTCGATACGCTTGCGGACTGGATTTTCGACAGTTATAAAAATTGGCGCGAGGGATTGAAATGAAAGTTATTGCGGTCAAAGAAAGTATTTTTTCCAACAACGACAAGGTCGCGGACGAACTGCGCGCGTCGCTCCGAAAAAAAGGCGTGTTCATGATTAACGTTATGTCTTCGCCGGGCAGCGGAAAAACGACGCTTCTCACAAGGCTTATCAACGATATGAAAAGCAAAATCAGGATTGTCGCGATGGACGTCGATATCGAGACCGACGTCGACGCAAGGCGCATTGCGGAAAACACCGGCGTCGAAAGCGTGCAAATCCACAACGGCGGACTGTGCCATATCGACGCGCAGATGGTCACGGACGCGCTGGAACAGGCGGACTTTCCGGAAACCGATCTTATTGTGCTGGAAAACATCGGAAACCTTGTGTGTCCGGCGGAATTCGACACGGGCGCACACCTTAATATGATGCTTTTGTCCGTGCCCGAAGGCGACGATAAGCCGCTGAAATACCCGCTTATGTTTGAAAAGTGCGACGTGGTTGTCGTCACGAAAATCGATACACTCGAAGCGTTCGACTTCGATATGAAAAAGTTTGAAGAACGCGTCGGAAAGCTCAATAAAAACGCGCGGATTTTTAAGGTCAGCGCAAAAACCGGCGAGGGAATCGAGGCGTTGGAAAACGAACTGTACGAAAGGATAAAACTTCTGAAAAAATAAATATCCATAAAAAAGGGACGGCAACTTCAAACGAAACGCCGTCCTTATTTTATATCCTTATCGGTATTGATTAAATGTGGGTTTTCTTTTTGATTTCGTTGTATATCGTGCGCCCCGTGAACGCGACAAGGAAAATAAGCGTTATCATGGATATCCCGAACGCCACCATCGGAAGAATTATTTCGGTGCACGCGCCCGCCATGACTGCCGCCGCGGGAACGATTCCCAGAAGACACGTCATCCACATATATCTGAAAAACGACTTGCCTTTTCTTTTGCGGAAAGCCCCGACAAAAACAAGGTGCAGGGCAAGCGACGATATGACGGTTATGGGCATCGCATAGGCAAAGCACCACTCTTTCGTTTTGAAAATATACTGCGCCGTAATGAATATGACGGACAGCATCAGCGTTTGCGAAAACACCTTTGCGCCGCTCGGTCCTTTGTAAAAAACGGTGGTTTTGAGTGTAAAATAGCCGTATAAAGTAAGGATTAGTGCAAAAACGCACCAAAGATACTTTCTTGCAACGGTAAGGTTGACGGCAATGCAGATTACGTTGATTAAAAGCGCGACGATAAGATATACGCTTGAAAACGTCACCGGGTGTCCGATTTTTCTTATATGCTTTTCGGGATACAACGGGCGCTCCGCAGGCTCGCCTTCGAGCGGGGATTTGCACAGGGGGCAGACGTCGTAAATACCGTCGACGTGAACGCCGCAATTTTTACAATACATCGTTATTCCTCCCAATAGTTACTTCGCACGGTAACGTCCATACCTTCGCCCGCAAGGAAACGGAAAAATTCCTTTTCGACAGACGTGTCGACGAGTTTTCTTGCAAAAGTAAAGGTGGTTTTGTCGAGTGCGGATACGCTTGTCAGCGCGCGCGGCGACGTTTTTGCCGTCGACGCCATGATGGATATTTGATCGACCTTGGTTTTCATTCCGTCGGGAATCTGCACGACGCCCATGTTTGAAAACGTCATCGTTTTTTTGCTGTTTCCGAAGAAAAGCCCCGACGCCTTGAAAATAAATTGTTTTACGGGCAGGGGAAGTATGCGGAACAAAAACAGACGTTCCGTTTTTGCGGTTACGTTGATTTTGTTTTGCAAAACTTCTTTTTCGGTGTCCTTTTTCAGGCGGGTTTCGACGCGCTTTATTATTTCCTCAAACGACGGCGCGTCGTTGACGTCGACGCCCACGCGTGAGAACAACGAGAAGTTCAGCAAAGTGCGGCTCGGGAAAGGCTTTCTGAGATTTATTGGCACGAAAAGAACGATGGGCGGATTTCCGTCGGGCTTTGTGATTTTTGCCTTGTAAATCGCGTTTATGAGAACGGCAGCCAAATACGCCGTTACGGTTGTGTGATATGCGTGCGCGCGTTCAAGGAGTTTCGCCGTGTCAACGGTTCCCTCGATAACGCCGCTTCCCTTGAAGTCGAATCTGGCGTCGGGGAAAGTGTACGCTTTGCTGCCTTGCAGGTCCTTCACTCCTTTAAGGTGGAAAATGCTCACTTTTTGCGCGTATTTCAAAAAGCCGTCTTCCGCTTCGTCGGGCAAAGGCTCGCTTTCGGGCAGTCTGATTTTGCCCTCGGGATCCACGTCGTCGCCTGAAAGACGGACGTATTCGAAAAGTATTGTTTTGAAAAATTCCATGCAACCGTTTCCGTCGCAAAGGGCGTGGAAACAGTCGATTGAGATTTTGTTGTTGAAATAGGACACGCGGAAATTATATCCGTACGTTTCGATGCTGTCGATGTCTTTGATTAAGTAGTCGGAATCGGGCACGACCTCGGGCTTTCCGTCAAGTTCTTCCAAATAGTGCCAGAAAATCCCGCGACGCAAACATACGTTGAAATACGGATATCGCTTTATCGAGTTTTGCAGGGCGGTTTGAAGCACGGCGGGATCCACGTCGTCGCGCATAATCGCCGATATTCTGAACAGGTTTTGTATGTTGCTTTTCAGGTTGAACGGATATATCTTTCCGGAGTTGTCCAGCCTGTGCCATGACTTGATCTTTTCCATTATGTTATAAAGTATAGACTTAACTATGCAAAAAGTCAATAAACGAACGCCCGTAAAGAATTGTTCCGAGATTTGATTAAAAAACGAAAAGCGTTATTATTATTAAAATAAAGCAAAAAGATTTGACAAATCAAAAATAACCGCTTATAATTACCATTGCTTAAAAAGTAAGTACCATTAGCTCAGCTGGATAGAGCGTTTGGCTACGGACCAAAAGGCCAGGGGTTCGAATCCCTTATGGTACACCAAAAAGACTCACGAAATCGTGAGTCTTTTTAATTTGTACAAGGTATTCTGCGTGCTATCGCACGCGTTGCTTTGCAACCGAACCCCTGCGGGCTGACCGCAAGCGAAGAGAGAAGCAAGCGCTTGCATTTGCGGAAATCGAGCGCAGCGGAGATAGCCAACGATTGTGCGATTTATCGCACGAATGCACAGCATTGTTGCTTGCAACAAATCGTTGAGCGTAGACGATCGTTTTTGCGATATTCAGGGAACCCCAAAAGATACTTTTGTACTTTTGGGGAAAAGGAGCACACAAGCAAAAGAATGAGCATTATCGCCCCCGATAATGCAATTTCAAAAGCACAGTGTGCGACGTTACTTCGCTATTACGCCTGTCGGCTACGAATCCCTTATGGTACACCAAACAGGCTCACGAAATCGTGAGTCTTTTTAATTTGCACAAGGGATTCTGCGTGCTATCGCACACGTTGCCTTGCAACCGAATCTCTGCGGACTGGCATTGTATAAAAAAAGTTATAAAAAAGACTCGCTATTGCGAGTCGTTTTTGTGTTTTCGGAAATTTATATCTTGCAAACGTCAATCCACTCGACAAAGTTTGAGTACTTTTCAAGTTCGGGAATCGAGAGTTCGATTGCGCTGTTACTGCTGCCGCAGGCGGGGAAAACCGTCCCGAATCTTTTCAGCGATTCGTCAAGGTATACCGTGACGCCGTCGTTGATACCGAAAGGGCAAACGCCGCCGATACCGTGTCCGATAAGGTCGTTCACTTCCTCAGGTTTCAGCATTTTGGCTTTCGCGCCGAAGAAGGACTTATATTTGTGATTGTCGATTTTCGCGTCGCCCGCCGTAACGATTAAAATCGCTTTGTCGCCCAGCATAAAGGACAACGTTTTCGCAATGCGGCACGGCTCTGTACAAAGGGCGTGCGCGGCAAGCTCGACGGTTGCGCTCGACTCGTGAAATTCCTTGATTCTATCGGCGATTCCGAATTGTTCAAAATATGCTCTTACTTTCTCAATTGCCATTTTACACACCTGTTTTGTCTTGTAAAGTATTGATAATTATAACAAAACAATCAGTTAATTACAACTGAATTCATAGGGATTTTATATTTTTATTGTTGGAAGGATAGCTCGGTTCGTTTGGGCTTGATTTTTGAGAGTGCAAATAGCTTTTTCGTGTGAATTTTTAATTGTATTGGGATTGTAAAAACAGCTTATGTCTCGTAGTAAAAACTTGTAACATCAGTTACAAAAATTAATAAGTGTCCCCCTTCTTTTGATTACAATTATGGCACAATGTTTGAAGATTGTCATATGTGCTTTTACCACCTTTGGCAATTGGTTTAATGTGATCTATCTCTAAATCAACAAAGTTGCCGCTTTTGCCACACATGCGACACCGGTAGCCATCCCGTTTATAAATCGAAAATCTCATCTTATTTGATACTTTGCCTCTTTCAACTTTACATATGGAATCCCATATGGTTTTGTCATTATAAAAATTGCCGTTTTTGTTATTGAGTTTTTTGATAAATTGTTTTATTTGATTTGAATCGAAGGACTCGCTTTTTCTTTCAAAAACTCTACCGTTAATGTCTGAGCGACTCAATAAAACTTTAATCGAAAAGCTGGTTTGCGGGTGTAATTTGTTTTGATTAAATATTTTTTCTTCGCAGGCTAACAAACGTTTTTTGTTATATTTATCAATCGGCTGGGAAAAATCACCAAACTTTTGTATTTGAAGAACCTTTTCACAATAATCCTCATATTTTTTCCTGTTGGTATCCGCGTTGGCGATTTGGTTTAAAGCCTCGCGTTGTTTAAATTGTAATTGATATATTAGGTAATCACTGCAATTGATGGTATCATACATTTTTTCATTGTCATAGATATGTTGTTCATCTAAATTTATTATATCAAAAAAACAATTTTCTTTATTTAATTCATCAAGATGTTTTAAGGAAATGCTGTTTTTAAGGACAAATTGACGATATTGTTTTTTAATACGAGAACAAACAAAAGCAGTAACACAAATGCATAAACCTATAAATGCAATAATGCCGATTATGATGTAAAACATAAGTCAATTCTCCTTGGTGAATAAGCAAAGTATAGCACAACATGTGCGCTGTTGCAAATAAAAGATTGTTTGTTTTAATTGTCTGGTTCGAACCCTCGGGGCAAATGCCCGTTGCTATCGCTAAAACAGCGCACTGTGCTGTTTCTTAACGCGGCAACCCCTTTGTGCGCTTTTTGTTGCACAAAAATGCTGCGGCGTGTCGTCTGTCCGAACCCCACACGATGAACATAAAAAAAACTGACCACAAAAATGCAGTCAGTTTTTTTGGCTCCCCCTGTCTGGTTCGAACAGACGACCCTTCGGTTAACAGCCGAATGCTCTACCGCTGAGCTAAGGAGGAATATTATTGCTACCTTGATAGCACGATTATTCTATAATACAAAACCCGACTTGTCAACGATTTTCGCGGTTTATTTTGAAAAAAAATTCAGTTATTTCCTTTTCGGCGTCGGGATTTTTTCTACCGCGGCGTAACCTTGACTTAATCGGTTGATATGTTATAATAGATATATTGTTAAAAACACAAAAGAGAGACAACATGGATAAAATCAAATCGTTTTTCAGGGAAGAAAATGCTGCAAAGATTTTTGAATCTAAGGAATTCGTCTGGGTATGGCTTGCAATCGTATTCATATGCTGGATTACCGGTGGCTGGGTTGCGGGCTTTATAATCGCGGCGGTGCTTGCGGGGATAATCTTATGTTTATGTCGCGACACGTTGCCGGTAACGACGATACTTTGGACGTTCCTGTTCATACTGGGCGCAAACCGACACAAACTTCAAGGCATGGCGGGGCTTATCGCGGCGGTGCTTTTCATAGTTGTTGGTATTGTCGTAAACGTTGTGAGATTCCGCCCGAATTTCCGCTTTATGAGTTATAAAACGGTAACGGCGACGACGGTTGCCATACTTGCGTTCTGCGCGACGGCGATGCTGTCGGGGATTGCAAGGGGCGAAAGGTATCTGAACTTTTCCGAGCACGGCTTATATGCGACGGTTGTCGGCGCGTTGTGCGTGATGCTGGCGCTGTGTTACGTCTTTTTCTCGGCGACGATATCGGGAGGAGAAGACGGCAAAAGGGTATTGAATCACCTTTTATTTCTGATGTTTGCGTCAAGCGTCGTCATCGTGCTGCAACTTATCGTATATTATGCGATGCGCGGCGGCGGATTCAAGGCGGTTATTGACGGATTTGTGCATAAAGACGTCGAACTCGGCTGGGGCGGCCCGAACAATTACAGCATAATCCTGGCGATGATGACGCCCGCGACGTTGTATTTCGCCGTGAAAAACGGAAAATATTCGCCGTTGTATCTGATTTATGCCGTCGTGCAATACTTTTTCATATTTGCGTCGGCAAGCCGTGGCGCGATACTTTTCGGCGCGTTCGGACTTGTCGCGTCGTTCGGCCTTGCGATTTACAAAAGCGAATTCCGCGGCAGAATGATAATCACGACGGGCGTGCTGATGGCGGTAACGACCGTCGTTCTGATGGCGAAAGCCGACGTCATTTACGACTCATTGGGCATATTTATGGGAAAAGCCCTGGACGAAAACGGACGTATTCCGCTGTGGAAAGACGCTTGGAAGAATTTTAAGGCAAATCCGATTTTCGGCACCGGGTTTGATTACTATCTCGGCGGACACAACGGCGGAAAATCCGACGGATATACGCCGTACTGGTATCATTCCACGTTTTTCCAGGCGCTTGCCGCAACGGGCATCGTCGGTTTTTTGGCGTGGGTAAATCTGGAAGTTTCGAGACTTCGCGCGTTCCTTACGAACGTCAGCCTTGAAAAGTGGTTTATGCTTTTCGGATATACGGTGTTCTGGCTGTACGGCATGGTCGACGTGTTTTATTACACGCCCAACGGGCTGCTTTTCCTGTTCATCATCACGCTTGCAATCGAAAAGAGCGTCGAAAGCGCAAAACTTCGTCCGTACTCGCTTGTATATATCGAAAGGAAACGCCGGCGAAAACTGCTGACGAAAAATACGGAAAATGAAAAATAGAAAGCCGTCGTTTTGCGACAAGACGTCGTTTTCGCTTGCGATGGCAGGGGTAAGCCGCGCCGTCGTCCTGAAAGAAACCGAAAGCACCAACGACGTCGCGAAAGAGATGCTGAAAAACGGTTGCCGCGACTTTGCAACGGTCGTTGCCGAAAGACAGACGCAGGGCAAAGGGCGCAGCGGAAAATCTTTTTATTCGCCCGACGAAACGGGGGCGTACGTCAGCGTCGCTCTGCATGCGTCTGACGACAAAAAACCGTACGTCACGATAATCGCCGCGCTTGCGACCGCCCGCACCGTTGAGGAGTTTTCGGGCAGTCCCGCCTTTATCAAGTGGGTGAACGACGTATATCTTTTCGACAAAAAGGTTGCAGGGATTCTGGCGGAAAGGGTAATATCCGAAAGCGTCACCGGCGAAGTCATCGGCATCGGCACGAACCTGCAAGATCCCGACGACGGTTTCCCCGACGACATAAAAGACGTCGCGGGCTCGTTGAATCTTCTCGTCGACAAACGTGCGGAATATATCGGCGCGCTTGTAAAAAACCTTCGGGACGAATATGAAAACTTTGACAAAAAGTCCGCCCTGAAAACCTTCCGCGAGAAATCGTATCTCACGGGGAAGGACGTAAATGTCCGGGATTTATTCGGCACGTATAAGGCGCGCGTTCTCGATATCGATGACGACTTCGGGCTTGTCGTGATGAAAGAAGACGGCGTGTCCGTTTTAAGAAGCGGCGTCGTAAGCATATCGGTAATAAAAGAAGAATAAAAATAAAAAACGAAAATTTTCAAGCCGTCGGAAGACGGTTTTTTTATTGCGCGGGTTTTATATTTCGGATTAAGGCAAAAATACGATATTATGATCAGGAGCGCAGACGTAATCGAAAAACTGAAAGCCGACGTATCGTCCGACGACTTTATCGCGCGCGATTTTTCGGCAGACGGCGCGGCGGGCGCGTTGCTTTACGTCGACGGAATGAGCGACAAATTGCTGCTGGAACAAAGCGTTGTGAAACCCTTGCTTTCAATGAAGTGGGAAGGTGTGACGCTCGATGACGTAAAGAAACTTCCCTATGGCGAAGAAATCAAGGAAATCGAAGAAACCGCGGCGGGACAAACCGTCGCAAACGGCGATCTGGTGCTTGCGCTTGACGGGGCGGAGAAACTTTACGAAATCTCGCTTCGGAACTACCCGCACCGTGCCGTTGCGGAGCCGCCCACCGAAACCGTAATCAAAGGCCCGCGCGAAGGATTCACCGAAGAAATCAAAACAAACGTGTCGCTGGTCAGACGGCGCATAAAATCGCCGCGACTGAAAGTGAAAAAATTCACCGTCGGAAAATACGGAAATACAACAGTTATGATGGTTTACATTGACGATATTGTCGATAAAGACGTTGTTTTGCAAATATCCGAAAAAATCAAATCCATAAACATCGACGGCATAATCGGCGCGGAATACGTGTCGCGGTTTGTCAGCGAGCATGCGGGCAGCATTTTCAATCAGTCGGGAATGACCGAAAAACCCGACGTCGTGAGCGCAAAAATTCTGGAAGGACGGGTTGCGCTTTTCATCGACGGCACGCCCGTCGTCATAACTTATCCTTACGTTTTGCTGGAAAGTTTTCAGGACGGATACGATTATTACGTCCAGAACAAGCGCGCCACGATGCTCAGAATAATCAGGATTATCGGCGCGTTCTTGGCGGTGTTACTGCCGGGGCTTTACGTCGCGTTTCAGGAATATCATTATCAACTGATGCCGCTGAAATTTCTCATATCCCTGCTTAACAGCGTGTCGGGGATACCCTTCACGCCGCCGATGGAAATGTTGTTTGTCCTTGCGCTTTTCGAGGTGCTGAATCAGGCAAGCATCCGTATGCCGCGATACGTCGGCACCGCGCTTTCAATCGTCGGGGCAATCGTGCTCGGCGAAACGGCGGTAAACGCCGGGCTTTTAAGCAGTCCGACGGTGCTGGTGATTGCGATTTCGGCAATCGGCATAAACTGTGTGCCCGACCTTGTGGACGCTTTCAGCATTTTGCGGCTTGCGGGGCTGATTACGGGAAGTATTCTGGGGCTTTTCGGCATCGTCGTATTTTCGATGGGGCTTATCGCGTATTTGTGCGGGCTGGACAGTTTCGGCTCGCCTTATCTTGCGCCGTTCGCGCCGAGTATACCCGCCGATTTCAAGGACGCCGTCGCAAAGGAAAACCTGTTGTCGTTTGAAAAGCGGCCGTATTCCGTGCCGACGAAAAACAGAAGGAGAATGCGCCGTGACAGATAATCGGAATTTAGTTTATACAAGGCAATTCGCGCTACTTGCGTTCGTGACGTGTCTGACTTTTCGGGTGTCGAGGTTGCCGCCGCTTATGCGACAGGCGGTGGGCACGAACGATCTCTTCGTGCTTTTACTGTATCTTCTTCTGGACGCTGCTCAATTTTTCGTCGTATATAAATTCGTCGCAACGGGCGGAAAGGAAGCGATACAAGACACCGTGTTTTACAAGGTCGCGGGGGCAATGCTTTTCGTCAACTTTTTTATGAAAACGTTTATGGCGACGGCGGGAACGACGGCGTTTACGACGGAATCCCTTTTTGAAGACATCGGCACGGGCAGCGTTGTCGTCGCGCTTCTCGTTACGACGGGGTACGTCGCGGCAAAGGGCATAAGAACGATAGGTCGCACGGCGGAAATATCGTCGTTTCTTATTTTCACTGTATTCACGCTGAATTTCGTTTTTCTGAAAGTGTATCTCGATATTTCCGAAAACCTGCCGTTTATCGACGGGGAAATTTCGGACGTGTTAAAACGTGGCGACAAGTTTTTCATGTGGTTCGGCGATGCGACGCCCTTATTGTTTTTAAGCATTAAGCCGTCAAGGCGGAATCCGACATCGTTGATGTACGGGTTGTCGGCGGGATTCGTGATAATCGGATTCGTGCTGATGAACGCGATTTACGGAAACGCAAGCGAATACGTCGTCAACCTTGTCGTGAAAGTCGCGGGGTTCAATCAGTTTTCGGACGTTTTGGGCAGGCTTGACTGGACGGGCCTAATCGTGTGGCTCATGCTTGCGGTCATTTATATTTCGACGTATCTTTGGGCGTCGGGAGAGGCGCTCAAAAGCCTTTTCAAAGGAAAAAAGAATATCATCATAGTCCTTACGGTTATCGGCGTCGGCGCAATGACGATATTGAAAAAGGATATAAGAAACATGCTTGATTTCGTGACGGGCGGCGCAAGGTGGTACGTTGCCGCTACAAACTATGTCCTGCCCGTCGCGCTTATCGTTTATGCGGAGGTCAGAAAAAGAAAGTCGGCAAAAATCGCGCCGGCGAAGGAGGCTGTAGGTGAGTCGGAATCATAAGAAGGCGATAATCGCATTCCTTATCGTTTTTGCCGTCGCGCTTTGTTATCTGCGCGTCGTGCCCGAAACCGCGTTGTCGGAGCGGGCAATCGTTGTGGGACTCGGCATCGACAAGACGGAAAAAGGATACGCCGTATCCTGCGAAATAATCAATCCGAAATCGCAAAGTGGCGGCGGACAAGGCGAGTCGGACGGCTTTGCCTTGGTTACCGGAACAGGGAAAACGCTTGATGCCGCAATCGGCGAGATTTCGCAAAAAACGGGGTTAAAAGTGTCGTTAAGTCAGTGTAATCTTATTGTTTTGGGAAATATGTTTTTGACGGAACAAACTTTTCCGAGCGTGAATTACCTTGTGCAAACCTATGCCGTGCCGGAACTTGCGATAATCGCCGTTGCCGAAAGCAGCGCGGCAGAACTTTTGAAAACAAAGCCCGTTATGACGACTCTCAGCGCGCTTCAAATGCAGCAGACTTTGCATTCCGCAACCGACGACGCGTCGATAATTTCAACGAACGTAAAGGACTTTTTCAACGGGTATCTGTCACGGACGGGGGTGGCGAACGTCGTCAGCATATCCGCAAAAAAGATTGACAAAAACGACGTCGATAAAGGCTCGGGCGAAAGCGGGGACGTTTACGAATACGACTACTCGAAACTTGCGCTGTTCATAAACGGGAAAAGCGCGATGCTTCTTGAAAAGGACGACACCGTCGCGATAAATTATATGAAGTACAACCTTAAAAAGGGCGGCGAAACGGTGAGCGTCGACGGCGAGATTTTCGGGTTGCAGATAACAAGCAAAAAAACGAAATACAAAACGGAAGTAAACGGCGGCGTGCCGAGCGTCTTCGCCGACGTCGAAATAAAAGCCCGTATTTCGGAAAAAGACGGGCTTGGAAAATATTTTTCGGTTGACGAGATTCCAGAATGTTTGACCGAAAAAATCGCCGCCGCGATGAAAGAAGTCGTCGAAAAAAAGATTGTCGCGACGTTTGAGAAGTGCAAAGCGCGCGGCGTCGACGTTTATGAACTTTTCGATAAGCTTTACGAAAAAAGTTTCGGGGATTTCAAAAACGAATCCCCAAACGGCGACTATCTGAACAGAATCCGACTTATCGTCAACGCCAAAATCAGCGTCGTCAAAAAATAGTTGTTCCGACAGCCGCCGTTTTTCGACAACGAAAGCGACGAAACAACGTTTTTTCTGCCCAATACTTTTTCGTATTCTTTCTGCATTTTAAGCAGGTTTTCTTCGTTGGGGAAAGCAAAGTCGTCCATCGTCGCACCTCCGATAAATTTTATGCAAAAGGGGCGCGATTTGTGAAAGACGACGATTTTTTAAGATTGCTTGCAATAAGCGCAAATAATATGTATAATAGCAGATATGGAATATAAGTTAATGACGCCGATGACGCTCTGGCAAGGCTACAATCCCATGACCGAGCCGCTGGACGTTGTCGTAAACGGCGTGAAAAACAACGAAAAATACGTTTCGAAAGAAGTGTCTTTCACCGTGGAAACGGTTGCCGACGGGAAAATTCGCGCGTATGCGAACATTGTTGTGCAAAAAAACAAGGTCGCGCCGACGTTTTTATATCTCCCGAGCGGGGAGTCGTCGCTAAAGCGCACGGCGTTTTTTGATCTGATTGTCGACGCCGGGTTCAACATCATCGCGGTCGATTTTGCCGGAAGATCGCCCAAGAAAAAGGTTTTTACCGAATATCCCGAAAGCCTTTCGTACTGCAATTTTTCCGAGAATAAGGAACTTGCATACAGCCCGTGCCGGGCGGATATGTCGCCCTGGTTTGTGTGGATGAAGGTTGTGCGCCGCGCGATAACGCTCGCATTTGAAGAAAGCAACGTCGACAAAAACAACTTTTTCCTGATCGGCAATCTCGAAGGCGGGCAACTTGCCTGGAAAGTCGCGGGCATCGACGGGCGCGTTTCGTGCGTTATCCCCGTGGGCGCCGACGGATTTACGGAGTTTTTCAACAAGCCGAAATACGATTCCAATCCCACCACGCAGTTTTCGGACGAGTGGGAATGTTATCTTGCCGGTATGTCGACGCAGGCTTATGCGCGCATGCTGACCTGTCCCGTATATTGCGTGCTCGGCACGAACAGTTCTTATGCGGATATCGACAGACTGTCCGATTTGTTCAACCTTATTCCGCACAACAAAAAGTTTTCGTCGTTTTCGGTCGGGACGAACGTGAGCATTTCTTTGCAGAATTTCACGGGCGCGGTAGAATTTGTAAAAAGCGTCGTTGCGGGCACTGAAGAAACGTTGCCTCGCCCCGGAATCAAGACGTACGTCAGCGACGGCAGGCTTTACGCAAGCGTGACAGACATTGGCGATATGGCGAAAACCGAAGTTTATTATTCCACCGACGAAATCACCCCCGCGTTCAGACGATGGGAACAGTGCGAAAAGCCCGTGCTGCTTAATAACGAAGAAGTATTGTGCGAGCTGCACCCCGCCGAAGAAAACAAAATTTTGTTTGTGTTTGCAAACGTTACGCTCAAAAACGGGATCGTGCTTTCGACTCAGGAATTGATGATGGACCTTACGAAAGTGTCCCTTAACGATTACGACGAGGACGCAAAAACGACGGAAAGAATCCTTTACAACAACGAGATGACGACCGTGCCGTTTTCGGTTGAAGATTTCAGCCCCGTCGTCGACAACGACGTGTTGAAAATCAAAACGGGGCCGCTCGGGCTCAAAGGGTTCACGACAACCGAAGGCAGACTTTGCACCTACGACGTGAAGCCGCCGGAAACGTCGTCTATACGCAACGAGGACTACATATTGCAGCTGGAAGCGTATTCGGAAGAAAAACGCAACGTCCGCATCGTTATGTATACGGCGGAGAATACCGTCACGAAATACACCTCGGTGCTGCATCTTGAAAAAAGCAAGAAGTGGCAGCGTTTCAACCTTGAAATTTCCGATTTCAAAACCGCCGACAGGAAAACACTGAAAGATTGGCGACTTGTAAAAATTATGAAAATCAAGGACGCCGAAAACGTTTTGTTCAACAACATTCTGTGGATTTGATGGAAGACAATATCGCAAAAAAACAACTTAATCGCACAAAATCGACAGCGCAAGTCCTGATTGTGATAATATGCGCCATTATCGCCGCAAGCATTATCAGTGGCGCGGCGTTTGACGTAACACGGATTTCGGGCAGGAGCATGGACGATACTTTGTACGGCGGGAAAAGCGTCGGGCTGTATGACGACGCCGAATACAATTCCTCGCACTTCGACGTCATACGACAGGATACCGCGTTCGACGTTCTGTTTTTCGGACGGCAGGACACGCTTGGCGACAAGGCTCTTCTTCTGAGAACCAAAAAAGCGCGCCGCGGCGACATCGTCGTTTTCATGCACGAAAGCGGAGGGAAAACCGAACAATGGATAAAACGCGTCATCGGCGTTTCGGGCGATACCGTAAGAATTTCGGACGGAAAAGTTTATCTGAACGGGAAAGAACTTGACGAAAGTTACGCCCTCGGCAACACGTTCCCGCGCGGCGTTACCGACGAGTGGACGGTGGGCGACGGCGAAATGTTTGTGCTGGGCGACAATCGTGCGGTTTCGCAGGACAGCCGCGACATAGGCGTCGTGAAAACGCAGTCGATGGTCGGTCGGGTTATCCTTGTTGCCAAAAAAGACGCGAAAAAACTTGTTTCCGCAAAGAAACTTTAATCCGACAAAATTCGATATTTTTAAGTTAATTCCGACGTATATTTTCGTGCGTCGGAATTTTTTTGCGCGCGGGACGGCGTAGCGTTTTTAATATGAAAAGGATTTCGCCTAGGCGCAACGATATTATAAGATATTTTTGCGACCTTGTAATTTTGTTACTTTTTGAAAACGCGGAAGCCGCGGGCGGATTACGACCGCTCGGACTTGCGGTGTTTTCCGCGCTGGTGTTTTCACGGCGGAACGTTATATTGCTTGCGCCGATGTATCTTGCGGCGTGTTTACTGAAAGATTTCTCGTACGTCGGGCTTGTCGTCGCGGTAACGCCCGCGGTGCTGTTTATCGCGGCGTATTTCGTATATCACAAATTAAACCGTCCGATGCACAGGACGACCGCGCTTATCGTTACGCTTTTGTCGTGCGTGCCGCGCGTTGCGTTTTCTATGGTAAACGGCGAAATATACGCGCCGATTTTGTCGTCGGTGATAACGCTTGTCGCGGCTTACGTGCTGATGACCGCGCTGAACGCCGTCGCCGTCAGGGGGCTTCGGTATCGTCTGACCGTTGACGAAAGGATATCGCTTATCGTCGCCGTCGGAATGCTTTCGCTGTCGTTATTCACGATAAAAATAAGGAATTTCAACCTGCTATATCCGTTTTTCGCGTTTTGTCTGATGCTTTCGGCGTATGCGTTTCAAGGCGTTCAGGGCGCGCTCGTTACGGGGCTTTCGGTTGCTCTCGGGGCAAGCCTTCAAGGGGGATCTTCGGGCGTTTTCGCCGTGATAATGATTACCGCAGGCGTTGCCGCCGCGTTCAAAAATCTGCCCGAGGCGGCGTGCGCGTTTGCACTGACCGTCGCGTTCACTTTCTCGCTTTTCTTTCTCGACACGTTTTCGGGATACGGTTACGTCAACGCGATTTCGATATTCGTCGGCGCGTTTTCATACGTACTTGTCCCAAGAAAATACAAAACTATGTTGTCGTCGTCGGGAATAAGTTACACGGCGGTCGGGAAATCCGTCGTCAACAAAAACCGTCGGGAAACGTCGATACGGCTGTATTCGCTTGCCGGCGTGTTCGAAGATATGAAAAACCTTTTGTCGGCGGAGTCGGGCGGGAAAACCGAAGTATCCCCGGAAGCGGTCGCATACGACGTCGCGTCTAATTTTTGCGGAAGATGCGAGAACGCGAACAACTGTTTCCGCTCGCTTGGCGGAGATACCGGCGTAATACTTAACGGCGTCGTGGAAACGTCGATGAAAAAGGGCAAAGCCACGATAATCGATATGCCGCCGTTTATTACAAGCAGATGTAAAAAACTGAACGGACTTATCGGCGCGGTGAACGATCGCCTTATTAAAATCGAGTGCGCGGGCGAACAGGCGGAAGAAGCCGACAAAAACCGCGCTCTCCTTGCCGCGGAAATGGGCGGCGTCGCGGAAGTCCTTGACAACCTTGGGGACGAGTTTAAGCGGCCGCTGTCTTTCGACGGGCGAAGGGAAAGACGAATTTCCGACGAACTCACAAGGCGCGGCGTCGATTGCAAAGAAGTTCTGGTGTGCGGCGAGCAATCCGACGTTGACGTAACGCTTGTCGTCAAAAAGGAAGACGCCGACAAAAAAGCGATTGTCGAAGAAGTGTCGCGCATTATGAAAGTGCGCCTTAAAAAAACGCACGAAAGCGACGCGACCGACGGATACGCGGGGATAGTGTTGTCGCCCGCGCCGCGATACGATTTCGTTTACGGCAGTGCGGGAAAAAGCCGCAGGGGCAACGACGTTTCAGGCGACGTGATACTTGTCAAGCGCATGTCGAAAAACCGCGTTTTGTTTGCCGTCGGCGACGGAATGGGCAGTGGCAAAAATGCAAACGATTTGTCAGAAAGAGCAGTTAAGACAATCGAAAACTTCTTTGAAGCGGGGTTTTCGGAAGATGTCGTGATGGAAGTGTCCAACAAAATACTGACGCGGCACGCCACGGGCGACGGGTTCAGCGCGGTTGATATTATGGTGCTGAACCTTAACACGGGCGCGGTAAACTTCATTAAACTCGGCGCGACTTTCACGGTGATTAAAAGCGGTGACGAGCCGGAAATTATTGAAGGAAACGCGCTCCCGATGGGCGTGGTCGAAAACGTGCAGCCTTTCGTCACCCGTCGCGTATTGTCCGAAAACGACGTTGCGGTGTTGCTGTCCGACGGCGTTACCGACGTTACGACAGGCGGCGAAATCGCGGAAATTCTTGACGAAGAAAGGCGGATAAATCCCGAAGTTTTGTCGTCGAAAATACTCGATGCGGCCGTGAAAAACGGGGCAAGTGACGACGCGACGGTTTTGACGGTCAAAATCTTTTCGCGCATTTAATAATATATATTTAATAAAATTATTGTTTTTTAACGCGGATGATAGTATAATTTTATTCGTGAAAGAAAAGATTATCCAAAACGTTTTGGAGGCAGCGAAAAATCAAAGAATTGCCGTCGGCGTCAGCGGGGGGGTTGACTCGATGGTGCTTTTGCGCGCTCTTATCGAAGCGAAAAAATCGACGGATTTTTCATTTTTCATTGTTAATATCGAACACGGAATAAGGGGACAGTCGTCCGAAAACGACAGCAGATTCGTTGCGGATTTCGCACGTTCGCACGGCATAGAGTGCCGCACGTTCAAGGTTGATTCATTGCGCCGCGCGAAAGAGTTTGGCGAGACGGAAGAAGAAGCCGCAAGGGTTTTAAGGTACGGCGTTTTCCAAAAACTGCTTATCGACGGCGATTGTGACAAGGTATTTCTCGCTCATCACGAGGACGATCAGGCGGAAACGGTATTGATGCGTATAATCCGCGGCACGGGCATAAAAGGGCTTTCGGGCATGCAAAAGGAAACGCGCGGATACGTCCGTCCGCTCCTTGACGTGTCGAAGGAAGAAATACTCGACTTCCAAAAAAAATACGACGTGCCGTACGTCGTGGACGAAACCAATTTCAAAAACGACAAAACCCGAAATTTAATACGCAATGAAATTATGCCGCTTCTGAACCGCGCCGGCGACGCGACGGGAAGCCTCAACAGACTTTCGCGCATTGCCGCCGACACGGAAGAGTTTTTAAGTACGCTCGATCTGCCGCTTGAAATCTCGAAGGATAGCGTCGGAATCGACGTGAAAAACCCGCCCGTTTTCCTTTTGAAGCGTGCGATAAGGAACGCATTTTTGGCGCTCAATGTTGAAAAGGACGTGGAAGAAAAGCACGTTCTCATCATTCTCGATTTGCTGCAAAAAGAAAACGGCGCAAGCGTCGATATGCCTTACGGCGTCGTCGTCACGAAAGAATACGACAAGATCGTTTTTTCAAAATCCAAGCAGAAACAAGCCTTTACAACGCCGTTTGCGACGGGTAAAGTCGCGTTTTTGGACAAAACCGTGATAATCGACAAAACCGCGAAAAGCAAGGACGGCGTAAAAACGCTTACTTTCGACCTGTCGAAAATACCCGCGGGCGCGGTAATTCGCACGCGTGAAGACGGCGACGTTTTCACAAAGTTTTCAGGCGGCACGAAAAAACTCGGCGATTATTTCACCGACAAAAAAATCCCCAAAAGAGAAAGGGACGAAATTCCCCTTGTCGCAATCGGTAAAGACGTACTTATCGTCGTCGGCACGGAAATTTCCGACAAGGTAAAAATCAACGAAAACACAAAACCCGAATATATTTTCGAAATTACATCGGAGGACAATTAAATGTACGGCAAAGAAATTGAAAAAGTTTTAATCACGAACGAAGACGTCAGAAACAGACTGAAAGAAGTCGCGAAAAAAATCGGCGACGACTATAAGGGCAAAGACGTTCTGTTCATTTGCGTTTTACGCGGGGCGTTTATGTTTTTCGCCGACCTTGTCAGGGAAATTAGCGAATACGACGTCAACGCGCAGGTTGACTTCATCGCGGTTTCGAGTTACGGCGAAGGCACGGTCTCGACAGGCGAAGTCAAGTTTATCAAAGACTGCTCGACGCCGATTGCGGGCAAAAACGTAATCATCGTCGAAGATATCGTGGACACGGGCATCACTCTCAATTACCTTAAAAAGGTGTTTCTGAGCCGCGAGCCCGAATCGCTTAAAATCTGCACGCTTCTCGATAAACCCGCGCGCAGAAAGGTCGACCTGGTTCCCGACTATAAACTTTTTGAAATTCCCAACGAATTCGTCATCGGATACGGGCTCGACTACAACGAAGACTACCGCGCGCTGAAAGACGTTTGCGTACTTGCGCCGTGGGTTTACGAAAACAAATAAAAAATGGATATCAGACTTCCGAAAAAACTGAAAATTCTGTCGTATTATCTGCCGTCGCTTTACATCGTCGGTGGTTACGTCAGGAATTCTTTATTGGAACTTCCCGTGAGCGACGTCGACCTTGCGGCGGAATACACCGTGCAGGAGCTTGCGACCGCGCTTTCCAACACGGAATTTTTCTTAAAAGATTTCAACAAAAAACTGGGCACGGTCAAAATTCTGAGCCGCGAAGACAGGCGTTTTCAGGCGGAATACACGACTTTCCGCATTGACAGTTATCCCGTAAATTCAGGCGCGCATACGCCGTCGGACGTAATTTTCACGCGCGACATCGAAAAGGACACGCTGCGCCGCGATTTTACGGTAAACGCCATATATTACAGCATCGACACGGCGGAATACGTCGATTACACCGGCGGAATTCCCGATTTGTACAAGCACGTTTTAAGGACGACGCAATCGCCCGAAAAGGTTTTTTCCGAGGACGGTCTGCGTATTTTGCGTATGGTAAGAATCGCCGCGGAACTCGGCTTCAACATCGACAAAGAAACCCTTGACGGTGCAAAAAAATCAGTGCATCTTCTGAAAGATATTTCGGGCGAAAGAAAGCGCGAGGAATTTTTGAAAATTTTGCGCGCGGACAGAAAATACCCGTCGGACAGGACGAAAGACAGCGAAGTAAAAGCACTGCGCGTGCTTGACGAAATCGGCGCGCTCGAATACATTCTGCCCGGCATTTCCGCCGCAAAGGGTATGGAACAACGTCCCGACTTTCACGTTTACGACGTGTTCAACCATCTTATCGAGACGGTGCGTTATTGTCCGCCCGATTTACGTCTTGCGGGGCTTCTGCACGACGTCGGCAAACCGCTTTCGGTGCAAAAGTACGGCAATATGCATATGCACGCCAAAACGGGACAGGAAATCGCCAAAAAAATTCTCGGCCGCGACGGGCTGAAAATGTCGAACAGGGAAATGAACAAAATTCTGCGGCTTATCGACACGCACATGTACGACATCGACGGGCTGACAAGCGAGAAAAAAATCAGAATGTTCGTTGTCGACAACCTTGAAATTATCAACGATATAATCGCGCTGAAAAGGGCGGACGCAAAAGCGTCCCAAGGCGACGCGTCGGCAACGTCGGTGTCCGCCGAAAAAATCAATAAGATTTATCGCGAGATGCTGACCGACGGCACTCCGCTTGCTTATTCCGATTTGAAAGTCGACGGCAACGACCTTGTCGGCACGAAACTTCCCGAGGACAAGCGCGCCTGGGCGATGCGTAAAATTCTGGAACACGCCGTCCTGCACGAAGACTGTCGCACGCGGGAATCGCAACTTCAATATTTAAGGGGATTAAACTATGGGAGCAATTAGTATAGTCGCACTCGTTCTGGGCGTCGTCGCCGTCGTACTTCTTATTGCGGTGCTTGCGCTTACGGTTCGTGGCGGAAAGAAAAAGAACGACTCGTCCGTCGAAATCGGGCAGGCGACCGTCGACGTCATCAAGGGCGAAATCGCACGCGACGGACAAACCACCAGGGAAAACGTACTGAGTGCGATGGGGCTTCAAAACACGTCCATTCAAAACGCGCTGAACGCAAACCAGAACGTCATTCTCGACACCGTACGAAAGGAAGAAGAGCGCACCGAAAGGTTGCAGACGAACGTTTACGAAGGCTTTGCGACAATCACGACGGAACTCAAAACCTCGCTGAAAGAACTTAATGAAAGCAACGAAAAGCAGCTTGACAAAATGCGCGCGACCGTCGACGAAAAACTGAACGAAAATCTGGAACAACGCTTTCAGAAATCTTTCCAGATGGTGTCCGAAAGAATCGACGCAATCACGAAAGGCTTTGGCGAAATGCAAACCCTTACAAGCGGCATGTCCGACCTTAAAAGGGTTTTGTCCAACGTGAAAACGCGCGGCACCTGGGGCGAAATGGCGCTCGATAACTTGCTGTCGCAACTTCTGACGCCCGAGCAATACGACAAAAACGTCGCGCTTACCAAGTCGGAAAACGCCGACCGCGTGGATTTCGTCATCAATCTTCCCGGGAAAACCAGCGACAAAGTTATGCTGCCCATCGACGCGAAATTCCCGCTCGAAACCTATCAGCACGTCCTTGACGCGCAAAACGAAGTGCAGATTAAGGAAGCCAAACAGGCGCTTGCCGTCAGACTCCGCGCCGAAGCAATCAGCATAAAGAGCAAATATATCCGCGTGCCGAAAACCACCGATTTCGCGATACTGTATCTGCCCATCGAGGGGCTGTTTGCCGAAGCCATGCAAATCCGCGGGCTTTCCGACGAACTTCTGAACAATCAGCGCATAATTCTTGCGGGGCCTACGACGCTCGCCGCGCTTCTGAACAGTTTGCAAATGGGGTTCAGGACGGTGCAGATCGAAAAGCGTTCAAGCGAGATTTACAAACTTTTGGGCGCGTTCAAAAAGGACTTTGAAACCTTCTGTCAGATCCTTGAAAAAACGCAGAAAAAGCTGGGCGAAGTCACGACGGAAATCGAGCGCGCCGGCAAGCGCACCGAATATATCCAGAAACGACTTGACAAGGTTACCACCGACGACGAAGGCATCGCGGCGGAACTTTCCGAGGGGGAATTATGAAAGTAAATTTGCATACGCACAGCGTTAAAAGCGACGGTGTGTTCACGCCGGAAGAAGTCGTGAAAATCCAGCGCGACGACGGCATCGAAGCCATGTCGCTTACCGATCACGACAACGTTTCGGGCATTGACGAGGCAATCCGCGCCGGCGAAAAATACGGCTTGAAAGTGCTCCCCGGGATTGAACTTTCGTGTTACAGTGTTTGCGAAATCCATATTTTAGGATACAATTTTGACTACAAAAACCCCGATTTTGTGCAGGATCTTGAAAACGTCAAGGATTTAAGACGTCAAAGAATAAATAAGACCGTCGATAAACTGCACGCCCTTAACGTGCCTTTCGACGACAGCGCGCTCGACTTTGAAAACGCCAATCTCGGCCGCGTCCACGTCGCCAAAGAAATGGTAAGACAAGGGCTTGCAAAATCGGTGTCCGACGCCTTTTATCAATATTTGGGCTCCGGCAAAAAAGCGTACATTCCGGGCTACCGACTCCGCCCGATGGACGGCGTGAAACTCATCAAAAAATACGGCGGCGTTGCGGTTGTCGCACACCCTGTGTATATCCCGAAAGACAAGTTGGAACTTCTTGTCGCGGGGCTGGTGCCGTACGGCCTTGACGGGCTTGAATGTTATTACTCCACCTTCAACGAAACGGACACGAAAAGGTTTTTGAGCCTTGCCGCAAAGTACAATCTCATCACGACCGCAGGCACGGATTTGCACGACGCGAATCTTTACGTATCGCCGACGTACGATTGTACTAGGGTTGACATGCGCTCTCTCAAAAAACTCGGACTGTAAAACGGCGATAATTTGCGATATTTTGCTTTTTCGGCAGAACCCGAAAAATCGTGTACGCATTAGTACACTGGATTTTTCAGAACCCGCCGAGAAAAACACAATCTCATCAAATTCTCGCCGTTTTATGGGGGAATAGGCATCAAAATTCTGACTTTTTAGGGGAGAGTGTTTTTTCCGTGCAACACTATGGCACTGTGAGTGAAAAAACCTTATCCGAAAGTAAAAACTTAATATATACACATAATAGCGGTATGGCAAAGGTAAGAATTATTTTGGTCGTACTGCTTTTTTTATGCGCGGTAAGCGTTGCGGCAAAGCCGAAAACGCAAATGCGAGTCATCGTTGTGGACGGGGCGGAGATATGTTTTGATGAAACTTTTTCAGCCGACGGCGACGGTATTCCCGCCGTTAAAGCGGCTGTTCGGGTTCAACGTTGAAAAACGACTGACGGGGCTTTTAAGGCAAGGTTATTCCGAAAAGGACGCGCTTTTGAAAACCTTTCCGTCGCTTCTTCGCTCGCTTGAAAACCTGGCGAACGAAAAATACTTGCCGCCCGAAAACGCCCGCGTAACGTTCAACCCGGACGGTGAAAAAACGTTTGAATACGTCCCCGAGAAAACGGGGCGCAAGGCGGATCTTGATAAACTTATCAAAGACGTCGTGAAAAACGTAATCGGCGCGCAAAGCGTAGTAAGCGTTTCGTACGACGTACTGTATCCCGAAATCACCGAAAAAGATTTGCGCGAAAACACCCTTCTTCGCGGAAAGTTTTCGACGGCGTTCAAAAGAAGCTCGGACGCAAGAAAGTCGAACGTCGGGCTTGCCGCGAAAAAACTTAACGGTGCGACGGTAAACCCCGGCGAAGTTTTTTCGTTCAACGAAAGAATCGGGGCAAGGACACTTGACAACGGATTTCTGGAAGCTCCGGTCATCGTAGACGGCAAATTTCAGGGCGGCATCGGCGGGGGCGTATGTCAGGTATCGACGACTTTATACAACGCCGTGCTGTATGCGGATCTGACGATAATCGGCGTATCGCGCCACTCGCTCCCCGTAAAATACGTGCCGGCAAGTTTCGACGCGATGGTGTCGTCGATGACCGACTTTAAGTTTGCAAACGACGGAAGGTATCCGATATACGTTAAATCGTACGTTAAAGACGACGAATTGTACGTTGAAATATACGGAAGTCCGTTAAACTATGAAGTGCGGCTTGTGTCGGAAATCACGGGAAGCGCGCCGCGGGACGTGAAATATATTGACGACGACACGATGAACGTCGGCGAGGAACTTGTGCTTGCCGAGGGGGCGGACGGCGTGATAAGTCGCGGAATAATGGAAAAGTATATGAACGGGGAATGCGTGTTCCGCAGGGAAATCCGGAAAGACTTTTATAAATCGCAACAAAAAGTCGTGGCGCGCGGCACCAAAAAAGCGGCGGACGATAACAATAAAGAAAATCAACTTGCGGGGATAATTTGACTTTACTTCCATTATCATATATAATACTAATGCAGTAAAATATCAATAGGGGCAAGTTATCCACAAAGTTATCCACATCGGGTGATTTTATTGTTGACAACTTGATTAAAAATCGCAAAAAGGCTATGGATTACAGAGATATCTACAAAAACTGGCTTGCATCAGGCGCATTGACAGCCGACGAAAAGGCGGAATTATCGGCGATTTCCGATGACTTAAACGCACAAAAAGACCGTTTCGGGGCGGAACTCGAATTCGGAACGGCGGGTATGCGCGGCGTTCTCGGCGCAGGCATTAACAGAATGAATACGTACACGGTTGCCCGTGCGACAAAGGGACTTGCAAGGTATATTATCGGCAGGGGCGAAGACGCGATGCGTCGCGGCGTCGTGGTGTCCTATGACACAAGGCGTTTTTCGACGGAGTTTGCGATTGTTTCGGCGGAAGTCCTGAATTCTTTCGGCATACGCGTATATCTTTTTGAAAACGTACGCCCCGTGCCCGTTTGCAGTTTCGCAATCCGCAATCTGAACGCGGTTGCGGGCATTATGATTACCGCGTCGCACAACCCCAAAATTTACAACGGATACAAGGTTTACGGCGAAGACGGCGCGCAGATGTCGCCCGAAGACACGGCTGTCGTCGTGAAGTTTATCGAAGAAGAAAAGGATTATTTCGCGCCGTATAAAAAAATCGGCATTACCGAAAGCGATATAAGAAACGCCGACGGCAAAACCTACGAAAATATCACCGTCATCGGGAAATCCCTGGACGAGCGTTATTTTGCGGCAATCGAAAAACTCATGTTGTCCGAAGACGCCGTCAAAGCGCAGCGCGACAAAATGAAAATCGTTTACACCCCCATTCACGGCAGCGGCTATATGCCCGTCACGACAATGCTTGAAAGAATGGGTATGCCGGTCGTTACCGTTCCCGAGCAGGTCAACCCCGATCCCGACTTTTCGACGGTGCGCGTGCCGAATCCCGAGGAAGCCGACGCCCTGTCGATGGCTGTCGCGCTTGCGAAAAAGGTCAACGCCGCCGTTGTTATCGGCACCGATCCCGACTGCGACAGAATGGGCGTTGCGGTACGAAACGACAAGGGCGAGTTCGTCCTTCTGAACGGAAATCAGACGGGCGTTCTTATTATGGATTATATATTAAGGCGCAACCGCGACAAAGGAACGCTTCCGAAAAACGCCGCCGTCGTCAAAACCATCGTTACGACAAGGCTTGCAAACGTCGTCGCAAAAGATTACGGCGTGACCGTGTTCGACGTGTTGACGGGGTTCAAGTTCATCGGCGAAAAAATCAAAGAGTGGGAACAGACTCACGAATATACTTTTATGTTCGGCTTTGAGGAAAGTTACGGCTGTTTGTCGGGCACGCACGCCCGCGATAAGGACGCCGTCGTCGCCTCGATGCTCTTTGCGGAGCTTGCCTGCTTTGAAGAAAACGAAGGTTCGAGCGTTTACGACAGGCTGCAAAAGATTTATAAGGAATACGGATATTTCCTTGAAAGGGCATTCTCGTTCGGCTTCACCGGCATCGACGCCATGGACAAAATGAACAAGATTATGAACGATATCCGCACAAGCGATATTTCGTCGGTTCAGGGCAAAAAAGTCCTTGCGCTCAGCGATTACCTTACGGGCGTTACGACGAAATGCGACGGCACCAAGGAAAAAATCACTTTGCCGAAGTCCAACGTCCTGCTTTACACTCTTGAAAACGACTGCTGGATGTGCGTCCGCCCGAGCGGTACGGAGCCGAAACTCAAAATCTATCTTGCCACGAAAGAAGATTCCTTCGATTCGGCGGAAAAAGACCTTGCCGCCATGAAAGACGAAGTGGTAAAAAAATTCAATTTGTAAAACAATTAACACTTATATAAAAAGGGAGTAAACGTTATGAAAAAGTCAATATTTAAGATTACGGCATTTTCGATTATCGCAGTGCTTGTCGTCGCTCTTTCGGTAACGGCGTTTGCATTGACTGCGCCCGGCGGGAACGTCACAACGACAGGCGACAGCGTTTCGTATGCGAAAACCAACAACGATAATCCGTACATAGTTTACAACACGACGGGGCTTTTGCGTTCGGCTCACCGCGCAGGCGGCGTACAGGATCCCGAAAACACCATGAAGGCAATCAAAACCTGTCTGAACAGTATGAACGAAGGTTACGACGTCGATATTCTGGAATTCGACCTGCACCTGACGAAAGATAACGAGCTTATCCTTCTTCACGACGAAAATTTCGACCGCACCACAAACAGCGTCGAAGTCTGGGGCAGAGAAGGCGTGTTGCCGCGTGACAAAGACCTTGCAGAAATCAAAGAGCTGAACTTCGGATACTGGTTCCCGTACGAAAGGGGCAGCGTCCAGGTTGAAGATAAACGTATTTACAAGGATCTGAACAAATTGCCGAAAGACGTCGCAAACGATTTACGCGTCGTTACGCTGAAAGAAGTTATTGCCGCGGCGGAAAGTGCGGGCAAACAATACCGCTATATCATCGAAATCAAGGACAAAGGCTCGGTCGGCAAATACGCGGCGGAACAACTTTGTGCACTTATGAAAGAAAAAAATATGTTCGACAAAGTCGTTGTCGGCACGTTCAACGGCGATATCAGCGATTACTTCGATTATCTCAACGCCAACGTGTACAACGGCAAAATCAACCGCTCCGCAGGTATCCTCGAAGTTCTGAAAATCTTTTTGAGTTACCTTATGAACCGCGACCTCGGCACGGTGAAATACAACGTTTTGCAAATTCCTTATATGAATTGGTTCCCGTTCCTTGGCAGCAAGTCGTTCATCGATTATGCGCACAAGTACGGCATCGCCTGCCAGTTCTGGACAATCAACGAGGCAAGCCAGATGGAAACACTCATTAAAAACGGCGCGGACTGCATTATGTCCGACAACCCGAAACTTCTGTATGAGGTCGCAAACCGCGTGAAATACGGAAATATGGTGCAGCCTGCCGAACCTCAACCGCAACAATAATCTTAAATATCTTATAAAGCCCACGGCAAGCCGTGGGTTTTTCATTGCACAAATATAGGATTTTATGTTTGACTTAATAAAATAGTTATAATATATTTAATAAAGACTTTAATAAGTCCTTGGCTGAAATGCCATTATCAGGATGGACGAGCGGGCGACCGCCAGTCGCACACTGCTCTTTTGAAATCACGTTATCGGGGGCGATAACGCTCACTCTTTTGCTTGTGTGCGCCTTTTCCTCCGCGTCGTATGCTTCATTCTTGACCAGACAATCGTCGCAAGCGACAAATGTCTGTCTTACGCTCGCATACTCCTTTTCCCAACGGGTACACAGTATCCCGTTGGGACCCATTATACAGTATCTTGCGTGGGGTTTATGACAAGGTGCCCTTCCGGGAGATTGCCACGCTACGCTCGCAATGACATTTTTTATCATCAACGTGCCGAAGGCACACATCGCGCCGCAGGGCACATCACGTTCCGTGCAACGGAACACATCGTTGAAAAAAGACCAACCCATGCGAGTTGGTCTTTTTTCTGGTCGGAGTGACGGGATTTGAACCCATGGCCTCATGGTCCCGAACCATGCGCGCTACCAACTGCGCTACACCCCGGTAATACGGCGGGTTTTGCCGTACTGCTATATTATATAATATTTTTTGAAATTTGCAACTGTTTTTTCACACATACATTATCGACAATGCGATTAAAGCCTGTCCTGCGAAATAGGTCGCGAGTTCCAGAACGGACAAAGTGCGGTTTGCACGCCATTCTTTAAAGTACACGAACGACAGACACGTGTCGCTGAACAGCAGGAAAAGCGCGCCGATCATCGCAAGCAGCCCGCCGACGGTCTTTTGCACCGCGTACAGATAACATGCGGACACCGCCGTAAACGTTACCGTAAAGGAGTAAAGGGTGATAAGTATGCGCATCCACAGCGGAATTTCAAACTTAAAGACGTACGAGCCGCCAAACGTCAGTATTGCCGCGACCGCCGCGACGATTGCCGTCACGAAATAAAAACCGCTTGTCAGGTTGAACGCCGTTGAAAAGGCGACGTGACCGAGAAGGAACGCGAATAAACCGATGGGGATAAGGCGTTTTCTGTACGTCGGAGTAAGTTCCTTAACGCCAAGGAAAGCGTCGCCGGCATGGCACAAGATAAGCCCGAGAAACAGCGGAACGAAGTAGTTCATGTTGCAGGTGGGGTTTTTCGCGAATGCGGCAATTCCGATTATCAGAAACGACAGCGACGCGATATATTTTGCGACGAGCCCCCAGAAGTTTTTATTGAGCGACCGGAAGCCGAGGCAGAAAGTCGCCGCGATTATGCAGATGCCGAAAAAGAGATATACCATTTTTGATTATGCGTTTGCGAAACGCGCTTTCATACGCAACTCGTGGTTTAAGATGCGTTTTCTGATGCGTAAACTCTTGGGAGTGACTTCCAACAACTCATCGTCGGCGATGAATTCAAGACACTCTTCAAGGGAAAGTTTTTTGACGGGGATAAGGCGCAACGCGTCGTCGCTGCCAGACGCGCGGGTGTTTGTCAGATGTTTTTTCTTGCAGACGTTGACGGTAATATCGCCGAGCGTCGGAGGATAGCCGATGACCTCGCCTTCGTACACTTGTTCGCCGGCGGAGACGAAAAGGACGCCCCTTTCCTGCGCGTTGAACAATCCGTAAGTAACCGCCTCGCCCGTTTCAAAAGCGATAAGGCTTCCCGTTTTACGGCGGGGGAAATCACCCTTATACGGCTGATATTCAAGGAATATGCTGCTCATTACGCCTTCGCCGCGGGTAAGCGTCAAAAGTTCGCTCTTAAAGCCGAAAAGTCCGCGCGACGGAATATCGAATTCAAGGCGCATTCTGTCGCCGATTGCCTGCATGTGTACGAGATCGCCGCGACGTGCGCCGACCGCGCCCATGACCGAGCCGTTGCAGTCGCCGGGGACGTCGATGACAAGCCTGTCGATAGGTTCAAGCAGTGTGTCGCCTTCCTTTTTGAAAAGGACTTTGGGCGTGGATACCGCAAACTCATAGCCTTCGCGGCGCATTGTTTCGATAAGAATGGAAAGGTGCATTTCGCCGCGTCCGGACACTTTGAAACTGTCGGTGCTGTCGGTGTCTTCGACGCGCAGGGAAACGTCTTTCAGAAGTTCGGAATAAAGCCTTTCTCTCAGACGTTGGCTGGTGACGAATTTACCTTCCTTGCCGGCAAAGGGGCTGTCGTTTACGGAGAAAGTCATTTGCACGGTGGGGTCGGTAATTTTGACGAACTCGCACGGTTCGGAGTTTTCGGGGCTTGACACGGTGTTGCCGATGTTGATGTTTTCGATGCCCGAAACGCATACGATGTCGCCGACCGCAGCCGCGTCGCAGGGAACGCGCTTTAAGCCTTCGATCTGATAAAGGTTGGCGATTTTGCTCTTATAAGGTTGAATGCGGTTGTGCCAGTCGCTGACGACGACGTCGGAGTTCGTCCTTATGACGCCTTGTTCGACGCGGCCGATACCGATACGACCGACGTAGTTGTTGTAGTCGATTGCGGAAATCAGCAGTTTTGCAGGTTTTTGGTCGTCGCCTTCGGGGCAGGGGATATGGCTCAGAATCGTTTCAAAAAGCGGGATAAGGTTTTCGCCTTCCGCGCCTTCGGTAAGGGTGCTCGTACCTTTTCTGCCGCTGCAATAGACGATGGGGCTGTCCAACTGTTCGTCGGTGGCGTCAAGGTCAATCAAAAGTCCCAGAACTTCTTCCACGACCTCGTGAATACGCGCGTCGGGACGGTCGATTTTGTTTATGCAGATGATTATTTTAAGCCCGAGCGATAAAGCTTTTGACAAAACGAATCTTGTCTGGGGCATCGGTCCTTCGACGGCGTCGACAAGCAAAAGCACGCCGCTGACCATTTTCAGGACGCGTTCAACCTCACCGCCGAAGTCCGCGTGTCCCGGGGTGTCGATGATGTTGATTTTCACGCCGTTGTAATGGATTGCGGTGTTTTTCGCAAGGATGGTGATGCCGCGTTCGCGTTCAAGGGCGTTGCTGTCCATAACGCGATCTTCAACCTGCTGATTCTCGCGGAAGGTGCCGCCTTGTTTAAGCATTTCGTCAACCAGCGTGGTTTTGCCGTGGTCGACGTGGGCGATAATTGCAACGTTTCTTAAATCTGTTCTTTTCATATTATTATCTCTCGTTTGATTTTTGTATTATATACATATCTTAAAATAATAGCAAGGATATTAACCGCCCGACGCGAATTTTTTTGAAAAAATTAAGTTTTCGGCAAAAGAAAAGGGACGGAAAAACCCGTCCCCGGAATGGATATTCGTTTGTCAGCCGTCGATTTCGTCGGCGTTTGTTTTCATATCGCCCATCCACTTTCTGAAAAAGTTTTTGACCCTGAACGCGACGCACCAGTCGCCCAGCATCGATATGCCGTGTACAAGCAGGAACACGCCCAGAAGTACCGTGAGATATATCGCGCCGCCGACGGGATTGAAGAACGCCAGCATACCGAAAACGATTTCGAATATCGAAGTTATCAGAAGTACCCACCAGTACGGCAGTCTGAGTCTGCCCGCGGCAATCGCCATCGACAATTCCGAAATGCCTTCGTAAATAAACCACATTGCGAAAATGAAGGGCAGGAAACCTGCGACGACGTTTTCGTTTGAAAGCATTATTATGCCGAGAATCGTCGTGATTATGCCGTCCGCAAGAAACGCTCCGCCGCCGAAAAGCCCGACCGTCGTGAAGAACATTGCGATTTCCACAACGCCGATTACGAGTACGATCGCGCCGATTACGTATGCGAGCGTCGTAAGCGTGGTGTCAACAGGCAACGCAAAGCATACGATACCCGCGGCAATCATCAGAATACTTGCTAAAAACCATAAAATTGAAGTTGATTTTTTCATATCGTTCACCTCTTTACGCCTGCATTATACAACCGATAATTAGCAGTGTCAATAGCCGAGTGCTAATTTTTTTCGCAATTATTAAAATTGATTTTTTCTGATAATAAATCTATCAATTTGATTTAATTTCCGTCGTTTAATTTCAGCATGAACGCGCCTTGCTTTGCGTGGCACAGCGGACATTCTTTCGGGGCGGATTCGGCGGTTGTTTCATAGCCGCAGCCCGAGCATTTCCATTTTACCGCTTTCGGGCGTTTATAAAGGGTGGAATCTTTCAGCTGCTCGTGCAGGTCAAGAAAGAGTTTTTCGTGGCAGGGTTTCACCCGAAAAAAGGTTTTAAAAAAAAGTGGTTT
>OGOP01000081.1_pt1 | contig 85308 bp, 52 predicted proteins | sample 1552591 | NCBI WGS metagenome assembly OGOP01 (sample SAMEA2580120, study PRJEB22360) | human gut metagenome | biome: human gut; feature: human-associated habitat; material: faeces | place: Denmark | collected 2008/2010 | reverse complement strand
TATCGGTTCATTATAAAAATCTTTGATTTTTGTCTTGACAACTGAGCCATTATACTTTTGGTTATGAAAAGTGTGTTTTTTGTTTAAAAAATTAGTTTAGATTTCATTAAACCATCTGAGATTAGGCAAGTATATTATTGAAAAATCAAAGAAAAACAACTTTTTATCTAATTAGCAAGTGCTACTCGAGGTTACAAAAAGGTTACAAATTACAGGTTACAAAAACAAAAAACAGGAATAAAGTAACGGATAAAATGTAACTAATTTGTGAAACATTCACGACAAAAAAGGGTAAAATTAGGTTTTTTGAACAGGAGAGAAAACAAAATAACAATACATATGTTCGGGGTTTTTTTACCAAAAAAATAGATTTATTATTAACGTAGGGGTTAGGGAATAAGGGAAAAAACATAATTTATTTAAGGAGGAAGTATTATGAGTGGAGTAAAAAAGGGAGCAAAATTATTAGCATGGATGACAGCAATGTCAATGGTAACAGGTGTAACATTTTCAGGAGCTACCTTATATGCAGCAACAGATAATTATGACGAGGACTATGATTATGATGAAGATTGGGAAGATTGGGAAGATGCAGATGAGGACGAAGACTGGGAGGATGTAGAAACACCTGAATTAAGTGATGAAAAAGTAGCTATGAAGATTGGGGAAATATATCAGTTAGATGTGGACGGTGATTATGATTCTATTTCATGGTCTACCAATGCAAAAGGTGTAGCAACTGTTTCCAGTGATGGAACAGTAAAAGCAAAAGGAACAGGAACTGCAACAATTACAGCAGAAGTAAAATGTACAGAGTATAATACAGATGATGCAGACGAAGCAGATGAATTTGATTATTATGCAGAAAATTATTCTGATGATGAATATGATGATATGGACGATGAAGATTGGAAAGATGCAGATGAGGACGAAGATTATGATGTAGATGATGATAGCTGGGATGACAGCGATGCAGATGCAGATGACTGGAGTGATGACGAGGAAGAAGGAACAGAAGTAACTTACAGACTTACTTGCATCATTAACGTAAAAGCACCAAATGTAAAATTAAATGCAACAAAAGTAACTTTGAAGAAGGGAAAAACAAAGAAGCTGAATGTAGCAGGTGCAAATAAAGCAAAAATTAAATGGAGTACAAATAAGAAAGCTGTTGCTAAAGTTTCTGCAAATGGAACAGTAACTGCTGTGAAAAAAGGAAAAACAGTAATTACGGCAAAGGTATATGGAAAAACTTTAAAATGCAGTGTTACAGTAAAAAAATAACAGTTGAAAGATAGGAAACGAATAGAGGTTTCTTTTGTGAGAGTGGATGGAATGTGTTACAATAGACACAGGAAAGAAGCTCTCCTTTTTTTACTTTATAGGAAAATGCGTCCTATAAAGCAAAAATGCTTCGCGGGATGTGTACAGATGTCGTCAATTTAGATTTGACAATGTAAATTATGGTTTCATAAAAGAACAAGAAAAAAATAATCAAGAAATGAATGGAATGTTTTCGCAGGGGACATCAAAAGGGAGATGTTAGGAGGAAGTATATGGCGATTAACTTAGTGTTAGGAAGAGCAAGAGATGGAAAATCAGCCAAAGTATATAAAAAAATCATAGAAAAGTCATTGGAAAATGCAGATAAATCCTATTTTGTGATTGTTCCGGAACAGTTTACGATGCAGACCCAATTGGAATTGGTACAATTGCATCCCAACAAGGGAATTTCCAATATCGATGTATTAAGTTTTATGCGTTTGGCATATCGGGTATTCCAACAACAGGGAGGAATGCAAAAGACGGTTTTGGAAGATACTGGAAAAAGTATGTTGGTTCGTCGAGTGATTGAAGAAAAGCAGGAACAATTAAAGGTATTTAAAAATTATGCAAAAAAGCCTGGTTATGTCAGTGAAATCAAATCTCTTTTATCAGAATTTTATCAGTATGAGATTAAGGAAGAAAAAATGAAAGAGATGCTTGCGGTTGCTAAAGATAACCAACCTATGTTGCAGCGCAAGCTGGAAGATATGCAAGTTGTGTATGAGGGATTTGAAGAACTTCTAGCAGAAAAATATATTACAGCGGAGGAAATATTAGATGTGTTGACAGGGAGTTTGGAGCAATATGATGTCTTGGAAAACACAACAATTGTGCTGGATGGCTATACAGGATTTACACCAGTACAATATAAACTCCTTCGGAAACTGATGAAGCTTTGCGAGGAGATCATTGTAACAATTACGATTGATCCCTTTGAAAAAGAAGTATATCAAAAGCAGGAATTTTCCCTATTTCATCTGTCTAGAGAAACCGTGAATAAGTTAAAAAGGATTGCAGAGGAAGAAGGCGTTCCTTGCAAGGAGTCAAAGATAAAAGAGTGGAAAGAGGAAGGCAGCAGTTATCTTGCCTGCCTAGAAGAAAACTTATATCGGTTTTCTGTGCAGCCATATGAAGCATATTGCAAAAGAAAAGGAGTAAAGCAGGAGATAGAACAGGATATTGCTTTTTTTGCAGCCAGAACCATCGAAGGGGAGGTCTCCTATGCGATAAGAGAAATCAAGCATTTGATTCAGAAGAAAGGGTATCGGTATCGGGATATTGCCATTGTAACAGGAGATATGGAGCAATATGGTTGGTTATTGGAAAAAGCATGTAGAGAGGAAAAGATTCCCTGTTTTATAGATTATAAAAAGGATATTTTAGGAAATCCGTTGGTGGAATTTTTAAGAACAGTGCTGCAACTGTTTGCAAGGAATTTTGATTATGAAAGTGTGTTTCGATATTTGCGATGCGGACTGGCAGATATGGACTTGGAACAGGTAGATATACTGGAAAATTATGTGCTGGCAATGGGGATAAAAGGGTATAGTCGCTGGAACAAAGAATGGGACCGAGTTTTTGAAAAGGATTGCAGAGAGGAAGAAGAAAAAAAGAATAAATTGGAAGGTTACAATGCATTACGTGTACAATTTATTTCGTCTTTTGAAAATCTGCGTACTGTTTTTTCAAAAAGAGAGCAAACAATTCGGCAATATGTGACTGCATTACATGCGTTTATGTTGGAACAGGGCATTTATCAGAAATTAAAAGCATATGAGAGGAAGTTTGAGGCGCAGGGCGAGCGAATGCTTGCAAAAGAGTATGCACAGGTATATGAGCTTGTATTGGGTATTTTTGATAAACTGGTCGAGTTGTTAGGGGATGAGACTGTTACGGTAGCGGAATTGGGAGACTTGTTGGAGACAGGATATACGGAAGTGAAGGTAGGCTTGATACCACCAGGAGTTGACCAGGTTTTAGTGGGAGATGTGGAGCGAACCCGCTTGAAGGAAATTAAAGCATTGTTCTTTTTAGGAGTGAATGAGGGCGTTGTACCAAAGAATAGCTCCTCTGGTGGTTTGCTGTCGGATATGGAGAGAGAGATGCTTGCACAAAATCAGATTGCATTGGCACCTACTGCAAGGGAAACGGTATATACGCAACAGTTCTATTTCTATCTAAACTTAACAAAACCACAAAATAAGTTATATTTAACTTACCATAAAGTAAATGAAGAAGGAAAACCCGCACTGGCATCCAGCCTGTTAAGACAGGTACAAAAAATTGTTCCAAATGTAGAAGAAAAGACAGAAAAAACAGTTGATGTAACGGAAAATATTACAATAGAACAAATGGAACGGGTGCTAGGCAATGCCATGGGAAAAGCGTATTTGTTAGATGGCATTAGAAAAATAGGTGTGGAGGAATTTGCGGATTGGTGGAAGGAGTTACTATCTTTTCATATAAAATCTGCAAAAGAGGATGCCAAGACATGGAAGCATTGGGAACAGATTTTAGATGGATTGGCATTTCAAAATACAGAGGATAATCTGTCAAGACAGGTTGCAGAGGCCTTGTATGGAAAACGATTGAAAAACAGTGTTACAAGAATAGAAAAATATGCGGCTTGTGCGTATGCACACTTTTTACAATATGGACTTCGTTTACAGGAGAGACAAGAATTTCAGTTTAAAAGTGTAGACTTTGGAAATATTTTTCACGAAGTATTGCGACGTTTGCCAAAGGCATTGGAAACAAAAAATCTTGGCTGGCGAACAGCGGAGGAAACAGAACTTTATGAAGCAGTAGATTTGTGTATGAAACAGCTTGTAGAAGAATATGGAAATTCTATTTTATTAAGCAGCGAAAAGAATATATATATGGTTGCCAGAATGACTAGAATTTTGAAACGTACAGTATGGGCATTGGCACAGCAGCTAAAGGAAGGTGCATTTGAACCTACGGGATATGAAATAAAGTTTGATTTTTCGGATGGACTGGATTCGGCAAGAATGGATTTAGGAGATGAGCATACAATGCGTCTGAGTGGACAGATTGACCGTTTAGATGCGTTGCAGGACGGAGATAAGGTCCTCTTAAAAGTCATTGATTATAAATCAGGGAAAATGACCTTTTCCTTGTCTAATTTGTATTATGGATTACAGATGCAGTTGGTAGTATATATGAACGCAGCAACCGAATTTACAAAAGATAAATATCCAGAAAAAGAGATCGAGACAGCAGGCATTTTTTATTACAATATGGATGATCCAATTGTAACAAAAGACGAGGAAGAAGCTGTAAATCAAGCATTGCTAAAAGCGTTAAAAATGAATGGACTTGTAAACCGAGACAGCCATGTGATTCCGCTGTTGGATCAGGCATTTGCCGCAGGAGAAGAACCAAAGGATACGTTAAAGGGTTCGGTGAAGTCTTGGATTATTCCAGTAGAAACGGTAAAAGATGGCGGCATAGGAAAACGTTCTAGCGTAATGGATAAAAAAGAATTTGAAACGATAGGAGCCTATGTAAAGCATAAGATTTCCAAAGAGGGAAAAGAAATTTTTGATGGAAATATTCAGATAGAACCTTATCGACAGAAGGATCGTACGGCCTGTGCCTATTGTCCTTATCTGCCGATCTGTGGGTTTGATCCTAAATTGCCGGGAAATGCGTTCAGAGAATTTCAGGAGTTGAAAGCAGAAGATGCAGTTGCGCAGATGCAAAAGGAGCTGAATGGAGAGAAGCAAGCAGATGGAGGAAATACACATGGGGAATAAAGGAGTATCATGGACAGAGCAACAGCAGCAGGTCATTGATGCACGAGAAAAAAATATACTGGTATCGGCAGCGGCAGGTTCTGGTAAAACAGCAGTGCTTGTGGAACGTATCATTACTATGGTTTCCCAAAAAGAAAATCCAGTTGATATTGATAAATTGTTAGTGGTAACCTTTACCAATGCCGCTGCCGCTGAAATGAGTGAACGAATTTTGCAGGCATTGGAAAAAAAGGCAGAAGAAGAACCCGAAAATATGCACTTACGCAAACAGATTACGTTGGTTAAAAATGCACATATTTGTACTTTTCATAGTTTCTGTCAAAGTGTAATACGCAATCATTTTAACGAAATTGAATTAGACCCTAATTTCCGTATTGGGGATGATACCGAATTACAGTTGATGAAAAATGATGTGATGGAAGCTTTATTTGAGGAAAAATATAAAGAGTATCGAGAAGAAAAAGAGCAGGCACAGGCAGAAAAGAGAGAAATGACCGAAGAGGAAGAAGCTTTTATTAATCTTGTGGAATGTTATGCAGGAAACAAAAATGATGATGGATTGCGGGAAATTATATTGCAACTGTATCACTTTGCCATGAGTTCGCCTTGGCCAGAGGAGTGGCTGGAAGAGAAAAAAAAGATGTATGAAGTGGCTACGATGGAGGAGCTAAACCAGACCGACTGGATGAAATTTTTGTTACAATATCTTTCTCAAATATTGGAGGGCATAAAAGAAAAGAATCGAACTGCCTTGCGGATTGCTGGGGAAGCGGATGGACCTGAAATGTATCTGGATGCTTTATTGGATGATGAAGAATATTTGGAAGCGTTGTCTCAAAAGAAAAGTTATGAGGAACTGGGAGATTTGTTGGCAGAGCATAAATGGAAACGATTGTCGACAAAGAAGTCGGATCAAGTTAGTGCGGAGAAAAGAGAGCAGGTTAAAAGTATTCGTGATGAAGTGAAAAAGACATTGGCAGATATGAGCAAACAATTTTTCTTTCAAAGTTCGGAACAAATGCTTTCTGATATGCAGGAACAGAAAATGCCTATGTGCGCGCTATTGGATCTTACAATGGAATTTAAGAGAAACTTTCAGTGTGCAAAAGAAGAAAAACGCGTGTTGGATTTTAATGATTTGGAACATTACGCATTAGCAATTCTTGTGGATGGGGAAGAACACGTTTCATCGGCTGTGGCAAAAGCATATAGCCAGCAATTTGTAGAAATTTTGGTGGATGAGTATCAGGATAGCAATGAAGTACAGGAGACGATTTTACAGAGTATTTGCCAGGCAGAAGAAAATGGCCCTAGCTTATTTATGGTAGGAGATGTGAAACAGAGTATTTATAAGTTTCGTATGGCAAGACCAGAATTATTTATGGGAAAATATGCAGAATTTCCACTACAGGCTGGAGCCCAGCAAAAATTAAGAATTGATCTGAGTAAAAACTTTAGAAGTCGTGGTGTAGTACTCGAAAGCGTAAATCGGATTTTTCAGGAGATTATGCGGCAGTCTCTTGGTGGTGTGGAATATGACGAAGCAGCAGCCTTGTATCTTGGAAATAAAGGTTTTCCTCAAGAAGAGGGCGTATCGGACACAACGGAGTTATTGCTTTTCTGTGATGAAGATACTGATGTGGTAGCCGAGGAGGAAAAAGAGGAAGAACAGAATGCGGAAATATTATCGGCTATTGAAGTGGAAGCAAGAATGGTAGCCTCTCGTATTCAGGAATTGGTAGACCAAGAACATGGACTAAAGGTTGTGGATAAAAAGACAGGGCTTTTAAGAAAGTGTGAATACGGGGATATTGTAATCCTTCTTCGTACTATGAATAAATGGTCTGATGGGTATTTGGAAGTATTAAAAAATGCGGGGATACCTGTATATACAGAGACAAGAACGGGGTATTTTTCTACCTATGAAATACGAACGGTACTGCAATATTTAAAAGTATTGGACAATCCAAGGCAGGATATTCCTTTGGCAGCAGTGATGCGTTCTATGTTTGGAAAATTTACGGCAGAAGAGATGGCAGTGATGCGAAACTATTATCAAGGGGAAACGCTCTACGATACAATAAAATATTATAAAGAAGAATATGAAAAGAAAGAAACAGGGCTAGATGCAAACCTAGGAGAACGGATACAATCTTTCTTGTTTCAAATTGAAACGTTTCGTGAAAGGATACCTTATACGCCAATCCATCAGTTATTAGAAGAAATTTATGAGGAAACCGGATATGCAGATTATGTTTCTGTTATGCCAAACGGTGCACAACGGAAGGAAAATCTCAAAATGCTTATCAATAAAGCATTGGATTTAGAGGCAACGAATCAAAGTACTTTGTTTCATTTTAATCGTTATATTGAAAAATTGCATAAATATGAAGTGGATTTTGGAGAGGCACTGGGAGCAGATTCGGCGGGAAATGCGGTACAGATTATGAGTATTCATAAAAGTAAGGGATTGGAATTTCCTGTTGTAATAGTAGGAGCCATGTCAAAGAAATTTAATAATCAGGATGCGCAAAGCAGGTTTGTACTGCAGCTGGACTATGGTGTTGGTGCAGATGTGATCGATTACAAAATGCGAACCAAAATACCTTCCCTAATAAAAAAAACAATTGCAAGAAAGAATACGTTGGATAATCTAGGTGAAGAGTTGCGTGTGTTGTATGTAGCATTAACCCGCGCCAAAGAAAAGCTGATTATGGCAGGTGTTGTGGAAAAAGAAGAAAAATTGGATGCGTGGAAAAACAAAACAGGCGAGATGGATTATTTTACCCGCGTACATGCAAGTAGTTATGCAGACTGGGTAGCACCAATCATTATGAAAGAAGATAGCAAACTGTTTTCTTGTAATGTAGTCGGGATGGAAGGTTTAGTGCAGGCAGAAACGTTGCAACAGATACAAAATGCGGTAAAAAAGAGTGAATTAAATCAATGGAATACCGAAAAAGTGTATCAAAAGGAAATGGCTGAAAAATTGAAGGCACAGACCGAGTATAAATATGCATTTGAAAATGAAAAAGATATAAAAAGCAAAATGACAGTTTCGGAGTTAAAACTTCTGGCAATGCAGGATGTAGAGGAAACAGGAGTGTATCTTTTAGAGGAACAGCAAGAAAAAGAAATAGAGGAAACCCCTCTTCCACAATTCTTAAAGCAGGAGGAGCCTATTAAGGGAGCAAATAGAGGAACAATCTATCATAGAGTCTTTGAGAAAATACGTTTTGAGCAGATAAAGAAAGAGACAGATATTCTGACGGAGATAGAATGGATGCAGGAACAGGCATACCTGACAAAAGAAGAAGCAAATGCGGTGTATCGAAAGGATATTTTCTTATTTGTAAATTCTAAGATTGGACAGAGGATGCGACAGGCAGAAGAAAAAGGAAAGTTGTGGAGAGAGCAACCCTTTGTGATTGGACTTCCTGCTGGTAAAGTAAAGCAGGAATGGAAGGGCAGTCAGGAACTTGTATTAATTCAGGGAATTATTGATGCCTATTTTATAGAAGAAGATGAGATTGTGTTGGTAGATTACAAAACAGATTGGGTCAACTCTGCGGATGTGCTTGTTCAAAAATATAAGGAACAGCTTGCTTACTATCAGCGAGCCTTAGAACAGATGACGGGAAAAAAGGTGAAAGAAAAAATCATTTATTCCGTGTCCTTGGGAACAGAAGTACCATTATAATAGTAGAAACCTGCTATAGAATAGGAAAGGTTTTTGCGAAAGAAGCAGATAACACCTGTTTTAAGAGAAAAAGTCCTTGACATCTTGATAAAAGAGTGATAGGATGAAAAATGCACTATTATGGTGTAGTATGCTTTAGAATCTGTCCAAATGACAGAAAAGCATAGGAAAATAACAGTAAAGTGTTTTTGTCCGTAGTGAAAGAAACAATTAATTTTCCCACAAAAAACGCGGATACACATAAAAAAATTCAAGGGGTGAAAACGTCAATGGAAAAAAACAGAATTCGTCCAATTAAAGTTGGTAACAGTGTAAGAATGAGTTTCTCAAGACAAAAAGAAGTTCTTGAAATGCCTAATTTGATTGAGGTACAGACTGATTCCTACAAATGGTTCTTGGAAGAAGGACTAAATGAAGTTTTCAGAGACATTTCTCCAATCACAGATTACACAGGAAATCTTTCATTAGAATTTGTAAGTTTTGTATTATGTGATGATGAGGAGAATGTAAAGTACAGCGTAGAAGAGTGTAAGGAACGTGATGCGACTTATGCGGCTCCGCTTAAAGTACGTGTAAGACTTCATAATAAGGAAAATGATGAAATTAACGAACACGACATTTTCATGGGTGATTTGCCATTAATGACTGACACAGGTACATTTGTTATCAATGGTGCCGAACGTGTTATTGTCAGCCAGTTAGTACGTTCCCCTGGAATTTATTATGCAATTGGTCATGATAAGATTGGTAAGGAGCTATTTTCATCTACTGTAATTCCGAACCGTGGAGCATGGTTAGAGTATGAGACAGATTCTAACGATGTATTCTATGTTCGTGTAGATAGAAATAGAAAGGTGCCAATTACCGTATTGCTTCGTGCATTAGGTCTTGGTACAAATGAAGAGATTGTACAGATGTTTGGTGAGGAGCCAAAGATTTTAGCAAGTATTGCTAAGGATACATCGGACAATTATAACGATGGTTTATTAGAGCTTTATAAAAAGCTTCGTCCGGGTGAGCCTTTATCAGTAGACAGTGCAGAAAGTTTGCTAAATAGTATGTTCTTCGATCCAAGAAGATACGATTTGGCTAAAGTGGGAAGATATAAATTTAATAAGAAATTAGCATTTAAGAATAGAATTACAGGTTTTGTATTAGCAGAGGATGTTGTAGATACAGAGACAGGAGAAGTGCTTGCAGAAGCAGGAACTATGGTTTCTGATGAATTGGCAGACAAGATTCAGAATGCAGCAATTCCATCTGTTATGATTCAGACAGAACATAAGAATGAAAAAGTGCTTTCAAACATGGCAGTTGATGCAAATTGTTATGTAGACTTTGATGTAGAGGAAATCGGTATCCGTGAAAAGGTATACTACCCTGTATTAAAGGGAATCTTAGATGAGTATGCTGGTGATATGGATGCAATTCGTCATGCGATGGAGCGTGATATTGATGACTTGATTCCAAAGCATATTACAAAAGAAGATATTTTCGCTTCTATCAATTATAATATGCACTTGGAATATGGAATTGGTAATGATGACGATATTGACCATTTGGGTAACCGTCGTATTCGTGCAGTTGGTGAATTATTACAGAATCAGTACAGAATCGGTTTATCCAGAATGGAACGTGTTGTGCGTGAGCGTATGACAACACAGGATATGGAAGGAATTTCTCCACAGTCATTAATTAATATCAAACCAGTAACAGCAGCCGTAAAAGAATTTTTCGGAAGTTCTCAGTTGTCACAGTTTATGGATCAGAACAACCCTCTTAGTGAATTGACTCACAAGAGACGTTTATCAGCATTGGGACCTGGTGGTTTGTCAAGAGATCGTGCAGGTTTCGAGGTTCGAGATGTACATTATTCTCACTATGGTAGAATGTGTCCAATTGAAACACCTGAAGGTCCAAACATCGGTTTGATTAACTCATTGGCATCTTATGCTAGAATTAACGAATACGGCTTTATTGAAGCTCCATATCGTAAGGTTGACAAGACAGATCCACTTAATCCAAGAGTAACGGATGAAGTTGTTTATTTGACAGCAGATGAAGAAGACAAGTATATCGTTGCGCAGGCGAACGAAACTTTGGATGAAAATGGATATTTTGTAAATAACAATGTATCTGGTCGTTTCCGTGAGGAAACTTCACGGTTCGAAAAGAAAAAGATCGACTTAATGGACGTATCTCCTAAGATGGTATTCTCTGTCGCAACAGCGATGATTCCTTTCTTGGAGAACGATGATGCAAACCGTGCGTTGATGGGATCAAACATGCAGCGTCAGGCAGTACCATTGCTTGTGACAGAATCACCAGTTGTTGGTACAGGTATGGAACGTAAAGCGGCTGTAGACTCTGGTGACTGTGTAGTTGCCAAAGAAAACGGTGTTGTTAAGAAGGCAGCTTCCAATGAAATTGTTGTTACAAATGAAGAAGGAAAAGACGTTACTTACAAGCTTGAGAAGTTTACAAGAAGTAACCAGGGTAACTGCATGAACCAGAGACCAATTGTAAAGAACGGTGATGCAGTAAAAGTAGGAGATGTAATTGCAGATGGTCCATGTACTGCAAATGGTGAAATTGCCCTTGGTAAAAACCCATTGATTGGATTTATGACATGGGAAGGATATAACTATGAGGATGCGGTATTATTAAGTGAGCGTTTAGTTCGCGATGATGTATATACATCTGTTCATATTACAGAATATGAGGCAGAGGCGCGTGATACAAAGCTTGGTGCAGAAGAGATTACCAGAGATGTCCCTGGTGTTGGTGACGATGCACTGAAAGATTTGGATGAAAGAGGTATCATTCGTATTGGTGCAGAGGTACGTGCCGGAGATATTTTGGTAGGTAAAGTAACACCTAAGGGTGAGACAGAGCTTACAGCAGAAGAAAGATTATTACGTGCTATTTTCGGTGAGAAGGCAAGAGAAGTTCGTGATACTTCCTTACGTGTTCCACATGGAGAATTTGGTATCGTAATTGATGCAAAGGTATTTACAAGAGAAAATGGAGACGAATTATCACCTGGTGTAAATCAATGTGTACGCATTTACATTGCACAGAAGAGAAAGATTCAGGTAGGAGATAAGATGGCCGGTCGTCATGGTAACAAGGGTGTAGTTTCACGAGTATTACCAGTAGAAGATATGCCATTCCTTCCAAACGGACGTCCACTTGATATCGTACTTAATCCACTTGGTGTGCCTTCGCGTATGAACATTGGACAGGTGTTAGAGATTCACCTTTCCCTTGCATCAAAGGTACTTGGTTTCAACGTAGCAACACCAGTATTTGATGGTGCAAAAGAAAATGACATCATGGATACGTTGGAATTGGCAAATGATTATGTAAATACACCTCTTGAGGATTTTAAGGCTAAGTATGAAGATGTCTTAGATCCAGAGGTTATGGAATACTTATTGACAAACGAAGAATACAGAAAAGAGTGGGAAGGTGTTCCAATCAACCGTGACGGTAAAGTAAGATTACGTGATGGTAGAACAGGAGAATACTTCGATGGAGCAGTTACAGTCGGTTTCATGCACTATCTGAAACTTCACCATTTGGTAGATGATAAGATCCATGCACGTTCTACAGGTCCTTACTCATTGGTAACACAGCAGCCACTTGGTGGTAAGGCACAGTTCGGTGGACAGCGTTTCGGAGAGATGGAGGTTTGGGCACTGGAAGCATACGGTGCAGCATATACTCTACAGGAAATCCTTACAGTGAAGTCCGATGATGTAGTTGGTCGTGTTAAGACATACGAAGCAATCATTAAGGGTGAAAACATTTCGAAACCAGGTATTCCAGAGTCCTTTAAGGTATTGTTAAAGGAATTACAGTCATTGGCATTGGATGTTACTGTTTTGGATGAAAATGGTAATGAAGTGCAAATGTCCGAAAATATCGAGTACGGTGATGAGGACTTAAAACCAATCATTGAAGGAAATAAGACAGCCGTAGATGAAACAGAAGATTTCAAGAATGCGGGATACAGAGAGGCAAAATCTGTGGCAGAGTTAGATGACGAGATTATGGATGGCATTTTAGAAGGCGTCACAGAAAATAGTCTTATGGACGATTTAGATGAATAATAGAACGTATTAACAATAGATTATCAGTTGCACAGAGGTGACTGTGCAACTGACAGACGAAGGGAGCGCCAGGTATGCAAGAAGTCAGCAATACAAATGCAGAACCAAGTTTGACATATGATGCGATAAAGATTGGTCTTGCTTCTCCAGAGAGAATCAGAGAATGGTCTAGAGGTGAAGTAAAGAAACCGGAAACTATTAACTATAGAACATTAAAACCAGAGAAAGACGGTTTGTTCTGTGAGAAAATTTTTGGACCTAGTAAAGACTGGGAGTGTCACTGCGGTAAATACAAGAAGATACGTTATAAAGGTGTAGTTTGTGATCGTTGTGGTGTAGAAGTAACAAAAGCAAGTGTTCGTCGTGAAAGAATGGGACATATTGAACTTGCAGCACCAGTATCCCATATCTGGTATTTTAAGGGCATTCCAAGTAGAATGGGATTAATCCTGGATTTATCTCCAAGAACATTGGAAAAAGTATTATATTTTGCTTCTTATATTGTGTTAGATGCTGGTTCTACTGATTTACAGTACAAGCAGGTACTTACAGAGCGTGAATATCAGGAAGCAGTTGAAAAGTTTGGAAGAGATGCTTTCCGCGTTGGTATGGGTGCAGAATCCGTTTACGAATTATTGCAGGCAATTGACTTAGAAAAAGAATCAACAGACTTAAAGAAGGAACTTGTGAATGCAACTGGACAAAAACGTGCTAGAATTATCAAGAGATTAGAAGTGGTAGAAGCTTTCAGAACTTCTGGAAATAAACCAGAATGGATGATTTTAACAGTAGTTCCTGTTATTCCACCAGATATTCGTCCAATGGTACAGTTGGATGGTGGACGTTTTGCTACATCAGATATGAATGATTTATATCGTCGTATTATTAACCGTAACAATCGTCTAAAGAGATTATTGGATTTAGGAGCACCTGACATTATCGTTCGTAACGAAAAGAGAATGTTACAGGAAGCTGTGGATGCATTGATTGATAACGGTAGACGAGGCAGACCAGTTACTGGACCTGGTAACCGTGCACTTAAATCTTTATCCGATATGTTAAAAGGTAAGCAGGGACGTTTCCGTCAGAACTTGCTTGGTAAGCGTGTTGATTATTCTGGACGTTCCGTTATCGTAGTAGGACCAGAATTAAAGATTTATCAGTGTGGTTTACCAAAGGAAATGGCAATTGAATTGTTTAAACCATTTGTTATGCGTGACCTTGTGAAACAGGGAACTGCACATAATATTAAATCTGCAAAGAAAATGGTAGAGCGTTTAGAGCCAGAAGTTTGGGATATTTTAGAGGAAGTAATCAAAGAGCATCCGGTTATGTTGAACCGCGCCCCTACACTTCATAGACTTGGTATTCAGGCATTTGAACCTATCTTAGTAGAAGGTAAGGCAATTAAACTTCATCCATTGGTTTGTACAGCCTTCAATGCCGATTTCGATGGTGACCAGATGGCGGTGCATTTACCATTATCTGTGGAAGCACAGGCAGAGTGTCGTTTCTTGTTACTTTCACCAAACAACCTGTTAAAACCATCAGACGGTGGTCCTGTTGCAGTACCATCACAGGATATGGTATTGGGTATTTATTACTTAACAATGGGTAAGATGGTTGATTACTCGGATGATAAAGAATTAGATGCCAGCATTGAAAAAATCTATGAAACACAGGAAGAGGTTGTAGCAGATTTACCAACAGCCAATAGTGAAGGAAAGATTAATGTAGATACTATGATTAAGTTCCGTGTTAGTGATGACAGATATGTTATCTGTACTCCTATGGACTTAATGGGACATTATTTCTATGAGAAAAACGAAGCATTACTTGCTTATGAAAACGGAGATATTACATTACATCAGAAGATTAAGGTTCGTATGTCGGCTGAAAATGAAGATGGAACTGTAGAATACAAGATTATAGAGACAACAATGGGACGTCTTATTTTCAACGAGATCATTCCACAGGATTTGGGATTTGTAGACCGTACAAAAACAGAAAACCGTTTTGCATTGGAAATTGATTTCCACGTTGGTAAAAAGCAGTTGAAGCAGATTTTGGAGAAATGTATCAATACACATGGAGCAACAAAAACTGCAGAAACATTAGATAACATTAAAGCATTAGGATATAAATATTCTACAAAGGCTGCCATGACAGTTTCGATTTCTGATATGACAGTACCAGCATCTAAGAAACAGTTGTTGGAAGATGCAGAAAAGACAGTTGAAAAGATTACAAAAGACTTCCGTCGTGGATTGACAACAGAAGAAGAACGTTATAAAGCTGTTGTTGAAACATGGAAAGAGACAGATGATGAACTTACAAAAGCCTTGCTTGGTGGATTGGATAAATACAACAATATCTACATGATGGCGGATTCTGGAGCCCGTGGTTCTGATAAGCAGATTAAGCAGCTTGCAGGTATGCGTGGATTGATGGCAGATACATCTGGTAGAACGATCGAATTGCCTATCAAGTCAAACTTCCGTGAAGGACTTGACGTATTGGAGTATTTCATTTCTGCGCATGGTGCTCGTAAGGGTCTGTCAGATACAGCGCTTCGTACAGCCGATTCAGGATACTTAACACGTCGTCTTGTTGATGTATCACAGGATTTGATTATTCGTGAGACAGATTGCTGTGAAGGAAAAGCCATTCCAGGAATGTGGATTAGCGCATTTATGGATGGAAAAGAAGTAATTGAGTCATTAGAAGAACGTATTACAGGAAGATACTCTTGTGAGACAATCTATGATGACAATGGCGAAATGATTGTAAAAGCAAATCATATGATTACTGCTAAGAGAGCAGCAAGAATTTGTGCAACAAAGGCAATCATTGAAGCTGGAAATGATGCAAAAGTGAAGATTCGTAACGTGCTTACTTGCCGTTCTCATATTGGAGTTTGTGCAAAATGTTATGGTGCAAACATGGCAACAGGAGAACCTGTACAGGTAGGAGAAGCCGTTGGTATTATTGCAGCTCAGTCAATTGGTGAACCTGGTACACAGCTTACCATGCGTACATTCCATACGGGTGGTGTAGCCGGTGATGATATTACACAGGGTCTTCCTCGTGTCGAAGAGTTGTTTGAAGCAAGAAAGCCAAAGGGTCTTGCTATTATCTCTGAATTTGCAGGTAGAGTAAGTATCAATGATACAAAGAAAAAACGTGAAGTTATCGTAACAAATGAGGAAACAGGCGAGAGTAAAGCTTACTTAATTCCTTATGGTTCACGTATTAAGGTATTTGATGGCGATGTTTTGGAGGCTGGTGATGAGCTGACAGAAGGTAGTGTAAATCCACATGATATCTTAAAGATTAAAGGTGTTCGTGCTGTACAGGATTACATGCTTCAGGAAGTACAGCGTGTATATCGTTTACAGGGTGTTGAAATCAACGATAAGCACGTAGAAGTTATTGTTCGCCAGATGTTAAAGAAGATTCGCATCGAAACAAACGGAGATTCAGAATTCTTACCAGGTACAATGGTAGATACACTTGAATTTGATGATGAAGTGGAAAGACTTACAGAAAACGGTTTAGTACCACCAGAAGGAAAACAGGTATTGCTTGGTATTACAAAAGCATCCCTTGCTACAAATTCCTTCTTGTCAGCAGCTTCCTTCCAGGAAACTACTAAGGTATTAACAGAAGCCGCAATCAAAGGAAAAGTAGATCCATTGATTGGTATTAAGGAAAACGTACTTCTTGGTAAGTTAATACCGGCTGGTACAGGTATGAAAGAATATCGTTCTGTAAAATTGGATACAGATGAAGAAATCAGACGTGCAAAGGAAGAAGAAGAACGTAAACGTTTAGAAGAAGCTGCTGCAGAAGAAGCAGATGAAATTGTTGTTACAGAAGAAGAAAATTCTGACATTGCTTTTTCAGAAGAGATTCAGGCAGATGAAGAAATAAACGTAACAGAAGAATAAAAAGATTACCATTGTGTAAGCTATTAAGTACAGAGGGGAAAGACATTATACCGGAACAAAAGGGAAGGTATAATGTCTTTCTTGCTTTTAAACTGCATTTGAAGTTCTTTTAAACTGCAATCAGGTAGGTTGTCTTAAAAAATACAATAGGAATACTTTGTAAAAAAGGGATTGACATTTACGGAAAAAAAAATTATAATCAAATAGCACGCGTTTCGTGTGTGTAGTTTTCAAAGGTGCAACCTCACCAATGAAGACAGTCACTAGATGATAATAACCACAGGAGGTGAAAATTAATGCCAACTTTTAACCAATTAGTAAGAAAAGGAAGAAAGACATTAGAGAAGAAGTCAAATTCTCCAGCTTTACAGAGAGGATACAATTCTTTAAATAAGAAGGCAACAAACACTTCTTCACCACAAAAGAGAGGTGTGTGTACAGCTGTTAGAACTGCTACACCTAAGAAGCCTAACTCAGCTCTTAGAAAGATTGCCAGAGTTCGTCTTTCAAACGGTATCGAAGTAACAAGTTATATCCCAGGTGAAGGACATAACTTACAGGAACATAGTGTTGTTCTTATCAGAGGTGGTCGTGTAAAGGACTTACCAGGTACAAGATACCATGTTGTTAGAGGTACACTTGATACAGCAGGTGTTGCTAACAGAAAACAGGCTCGTTCTAAGTATGGAGCTAAGAGACCTAAAGACGCAAAGTAATAGGTTAATTGAAACTAATTCAATACACTAATTCAAAAAAAGTGCCGGATTAATTTTTACTATAAGGAACGAGATTCCAGTTCCTGAGGTTGCAGGAGATAGATTTATTAAGTCGAGCGCGAACACAGTGAATTATTGTGAGTACCTAAGAATCTTACGAAGGTTTAACCTTCACAATTGTATTCTTTTTAAGGAGGGAAGCAACGTGCCACGTAAAGGACATATTCAAAAGAGAGACGTATTAGCAGATCCAATTTACAACAACAAGGTTGTAACAAAGCTAATCAACAATATCATGTTAGATGGTAAGAAGGGTGTTGCCCAGAAGATCGTTTATGGTGCATTTGATCGTGTAGCTGAGAAGACAGGCAGAGATGCTATGGAAGTTTTTGAAGAAGCTATGAACAACATCATGCCAGTACTTGAAGTAAAGGCTAGACGTATCGGTGGAGCAACATATCAGGTACCAATCGAAGTAAGACCAGATAGAAGACAGGCTTTAGCTCTTCGTTGGTTGACTGTTTACTCTCGTAAAAGAGGAGAGAAGACTCAGGAAGAAAGATTGGCAAATGAAATCTTAGATGCAGTAAACAATACAGGTGCTGCAGTTAAGAAGAAAGAAGATATGCACAAGATGGCAGAGGCAAACAAAGCATTTGCACACTATCGTTGGTAGTATCGCCATAGTTCGCATATGTGTAACTACGAGCTACTAGCAGGATGAGATACATTTGCGAATTGACCGCCTGCCAGATGCGCAGGCGGTTTTTTGCTTTATAGTTCGTTTTTCTATAGAGCAAACTGCTCTGCGAAATTTACAGAGAAGAACGAATTGTTTCGCAAAACTGCGAAATGGATTAGAGATGAATAAGTGCAATAGCGCTTAAAAATAGAAATATATATGCAAAGCATAAATATAAAAAAGGAGGAAAAACCGTTGGCTGGAAGAGAATACGCGTTATCAGAAACAAGAAATATCGGTATTATGGCACATATTGATGCCGGTAAAACAACAACAACAGAACGTATTTTATACTATACAGGTGTAAACCATAAAATTGGTGATACACATGATGGTAATGCAACCATGGACTGGATGGAGCAGGAACAGGAAAGAGGTATCACAATTACTTCTGCTGCTACAACATGTCACTGGACATTACAAAAAGAGGGTAAACCAATGCCAGGTGCAAAAGAGCATCGTATTAACATTATTGATACACCGGGACACGTTGACTTTACTGTAGAGGTAGAGCGTTCCCTTCGTGTATTGGATAGTGCAATCGGTGTATTCTGTGCTAAGGGTGGTGTTGAACCTCAGTCAGAAAATGTATGGCGTCAGGCAGACACATACAATGTACCACGTATGGCATTCATCAACAAGATGGATATCCTTGGTGCAGATTTCTACGGTGCAGTAGAACAGATTAAGACAAGATTAGGAAAGAATGCAATCTGCCTTCAGTTACCAATTGGTAAAGAGGATGACTTCAAGGGAATTATTGACTTATTTGAGATGCAGGCTTACATCTACAATGATGATAAGGGTGATGATATCTCAATCGTAGAGATCCCAGAAGATATGAAGGACGATGCAGAATTATATCATACAGAATTAGTAGAGAAGATCTGCGAATTAGATGATGATTTAATGATGGAATATTTAGAGGGTGAAGAACCTTCTGTAGAATCTATGAAGGCAGCTTTAAGAAAAGCTACTTGTGAATGTAAGGCAGTACCTGTTTGTTGTGGTTCTGCATACAAGAACAAGGGTGTTCAGAAACTTCTTGATGCCGTTATCGAATATTTACCAGCTCCTACAGACATTCCTGCTATTAAGGGTGTTGACGAAGATGGTAATGAAGTTGAGAGACATTCATCTGATGAAGAACCGTTCTCAGCTTTAGCATTCAAGATTATGGCTGACCCATTTGTTGGTAAGCTTGCATTCTTTAGAGTTTACTCAGGAACAATGAACGCTGGTTCTTATGTTCTTAACTCTACAAAGAATAAGAAAGAACGTGTTGGACGTATCCTTCAGATGCATGCAAATAAGAGAGAAGAGTTAGATAAGGTATACGCTGGTGATATCGCAGCTGCAGTAGGATTTAAGATTACTACAACTGGTGATACAATCTGTGATGAAAAGGCTCCAGTTATCTTAGAGTCTATGGAATTCCCAGAACCAGTTATCGAGCTTGCTATCGAGCCTAAGACAAAGAATGATCAAGGTAAGATGGGTGAAGCTTTAGCAAAACTTGCTGAAGAAGATCCTACATTCCGTCAGCATACAGATGAGGAAACAGGTCAAACAATCATCGCTGGTATGGGTGAGCTTCACTTAGAGATCATCGTTGACCGTTTGTTACGTGAGTTTAAGGTAGAAGCTAACGTTGGTGCTCCTCAGGTTGCATACAAAGAAACATTTACTAAGACAGTTGAAGTAGATAGTAAGTATGCTAAGCAGTCTGGTGGACGTGGTCAGTACGGACACTGTAAAGTTAGATTTGAGCCAATGGATGCCAATGGTGAAGAGTTATTTAAGTTTGACTCTACTGTAGTTGGTGGTGCTATTCCTAAGGAATACATCCCAGCAGTTGGTGAAGGTATTGAAGAAGCTGCTCAGGCAGGTATCCTTGCAGGTTTCCCTGTACTTGGTGTACATGCTACTGTATATGATGGTTCTTACCATGAAGTCGATTCATCTGAAATGGCATTCCACATTGCAGGTTCTATGGCATTTAAGGAAGCTATGCAGAAAGCAGGAGCTGTACTTCTTGAGCCCATTATGAAGGTTGAAGTTACTATGCCAGAAGAGTACATGGGTGATGTTATCGGTGATATCAACTCACGTCGTGGACGTATTGAAGGTATGGATGACTTAGGCGGCGGAAAGATCGTTAGAGGATTTGTACCTTTGGCTGAAATGTTTGGTTATTCTACAGACCTTCGTTCAAGAACACAGGGTCGTGGTAACTACTCAATGTTCTTTGAAAAGTATGAGCCTTGTCCAAAGTCTGTACAGGATAAGATTCTTTCTCAGAAGAACGCGTAGTTATAGGAAAATCATAAAAAAGTGCTTGAAAAAAGCACAAACATGAAATATAATATAGAATATGTGGCGTCAAGCCGTTCAGGGCTTGACGCATTGAAACTAAAAATAATTCCCAATAAGGGAAAATATGCATATGCATATAAATAAAAGGAGGATATAAAAAATGGCAAAAGCTAAGTTTGAGAGAAACAAACCACATTGTAACATCGGTACTATCGGTCACGTTGACCATGGTAAGACAACATTAACAGCTGCAATTACAAAGACTCTTGCTGCAAGAGTAGAAGGTAACGCTGCTGTAGATTTCGAAAACATCGATAAGGCTCCAGAAGAAAGAGAAAGAGGTATCACTATCTCTACAGCTCACGTTGAGTATGAGACAGAGAAGAGACATTACGCACACGTTGACTGCCCAGGACATGCCGATTACGTTAAGAACATGATCACTGGTGCTGCTCAGATGGATGGAGCTATCCTTGTTGTTGCTGCAACTGATGGTGTTATGGCTCAGACTAAGGAGCATATCTTATTATCTCGTCAGGTAGGTGTACCTTATATCGTAGTATTCATGAACAAGTGCGATATGGTTGATGACGAAGAGTTATTAGAGTTAGTAGAAATGGAAATCACAGAGCAGTTAGCTGAGTATGACTTCAATGACTGCCCAATCATCAAGGGATCAGCTTTAAAGGCATTAGAAGATCCTAACAGTGAGTGGGGAGACAAGATCATGGAGCTTATGAACACTGTTGATGAGTATATTCCAGATCCACAGCGTGATACAGATAAGCCATTCGTAATGCCTATCGAAGATGTATTCTCAATCACAGGTCGTGGTACAGTTGCTACTGGTAGAGTAGAAGCTGGTGTTCTTCATATGTCTGACGAAGTTGAAATCGTTGGTATTAAGGAAGAAGTTCAGAAGTCTGTTGTAACTGGTATCGAAATGTTCCGTAAGCTTCTTGATGAGGCTCAGGCTGGTGATAACATCGGTGTTCTTCTTCGTGGTATCAACAGAACTGATATCGAAAGAGGACAGGTTCTTGCTCAGCCAGGTACTTTAACATGCCATACAAAGTTTACAGCTCAGGTATACGTTTTAACAAAGGATGAAGGTGGACGTCATACTCCTTTCTTCAACAACTACAGACCACAGTTCTACTTCAGAACAACTGACGTTACTGGTGTTATCGAATTACCTGCTGGTACAGAAATGTGCATGCCTGGTGATAACGTAGAAATGACTATCGAGTTAATTCACCCAGTAGCTATGGCTCAGGGTCTTACATTCGCTATCCGTGAAGGTGGACGTACAGTAGGTTCTGGTCGTGTTGCTACAGTTATCGACTAATTAAATCTTTATATAGATTCGTTACCATAAGGTAACATTGTATTCAAGCGCAAGATACCCCGGAAACAGTAATGTTTCCGGGGTTTTCTGTTAAATAACTTTTTTAATTTTTTAAAATTTTTGAGCTTTCTTTCGTAAAATTTTTTTCTATTATCTTCTAAGCTTTTACCCACAAGTAAAAGTTAGAAACTTTCTAAATTCCAGGCTTAATATAACAAGGGTCATAAGGATAAGCATGATGTTCTTGGTAGTATTGGCAATCCGCATCTGCCTCGTATCCTTCTGTGATAAAAGAGACATAGTATTGAGCCAACGCTTCAGGAGGCGGAGTCAGCGGTAGAAGCGAATCGCGGTATAGTCTATCAAGATGTTAGTTTTGCCTACCAAGATAAAAATGTCTTAGAACACATAGACTTAACCAATCCAGAAGGTAGCTTTACAGCCTTTGTGGGGCATTCTGGTGCTGGAAAGAGTACCGCCGCACAACTCATTCCACGTTTTTGGGATGTTAGTTCTGGTAAGATACTCTTAAATGGACGTGATTTGCGTAGTTACTCTTCACAGGAGCTTATGCAAAATCTGTCCTTTGTTTTTCAGGAAACCTTTTTAATGGAAGCATCACTCTACGATAATATTGCTATGGGGTGTACGAATTGTACGGAACAGGAAGTTTATGAGGCGGCACAGGCAGCACAGATTCATGATTTTATTTCAGAGCTGCCAGAGGGTTATAAGACCATATACGGCAGTATGGGAGTGAAGCTATCAGGTGGTGAACGGCAGCGTATTTGTATTGCCCGCGCCATTCTAAAAAATGCACCAATTTTAATATTAGATGAAGCAACCTCTTTTTCTGATGTTGAAAATGAGCATAAGATACAGCTTGCCTTGAGCAATCTAATTAAGAATAAAACAGTTATTATGATTGCACATCGCCTTCATACAATCAAAAATGCAGATCAGATTTGTGTGTTTGAACAGGGAAAAATTGTGGAGAGAGGAACGCATAAGCATTTGATGGAGCAAGAAGGTGTGTATGCAGATATGTGGAAGGAGTATAGGGAGGTGTGTACAAAGTGAAAGTGTTACAATCCATTATAGAACTTGTGGGAAATAAGAGGAAAAAGCTTGTTCCTCCCATTATATTGAGTTGCATTGATTCTATGTTAAATTCGGCAATGTATTTTATTATGTTTTTGGTGTTGATCGCGCTTGCGGATAACGCATATACAAAAGTACAATTGGTAAGATACTCTTGGGCTATGCTTCTTGTGCTTGTTGCAAGAATTGTAGTGCAGGCAGTTGCTTTTACCATTGCACAATGCACTGGAGCGGATATATCCTATGATTTAAGAATGCGACTTGGCAATCATTTGTGTAGCATGAATTTAGGATTTTTCAACCAAAACAGTGTGGGGAGACTCAGCGGCATTTTATTGACCGATGTAACGGATTTTGAAGCGATAATTACGCACTGTTTATGCGATGCAGTAAAGACACTTGCCTTTCTATTTATGGCAGTAATTGTTGCATTCCTGCTTGATATTCGATATGGAATACTTACTTTGCTGGTAATTGGAATTGCATTTCCTTTGTTGCTTAGTTCTGGTCGTGTTTCGGCACAACAGGCGGTTGAGAGAAAAAAAGCAAATCATAGTGCAGATACAAAAATTATCGAGTACATATCAGGTTTAAGAACCTTTCGACTTTACAATATGATTGGTTCACGTTTTGAAGGACTGGACAATGCCTTACAACGCTTGAAAGAGGAATCCGTAAAGTCAGAGCTGCGTGTTATGCCAAGGGCAGTCAGTTTTTCTGCGGTGGTTGGTTTCTTAATTCCAGGAGCGTTGCTGCTTGGTGCACATCTTTATGAGACAGGAGAGGTCAACACACCAGTGTTCCTTATTATGGTGTTGTTATCCGTTTCTGTATCAAGCATGATGAATTCTGCAAGTGCCTTATATCCACAGTTTTGTACAATCGAAAAGTCAGCAGAAAGCATTCATTCTATACTGGATCAGTCTCCAATACCGTATACTTCAGATCATTTTGCACTGGGGGATGGAAAAATCAGCTTTGAGCATGTTTCTTTTTCCTACGGTGAGACAGAAGTTTTGAAGGATATTTCATTTTCGGCAAATCCAGGAAGTGTTACGGCATTAGTAGGACCGTCAGGAGCTGGAAAAACGACAATTGTTAGTTTGCTTGCTCGCTTTTGGGATACATCGAGTGGACGAATTACTATTAATGGAACCGATATTCGAAATATCAATCCTGAAGTGTTGGCTTCTCATATGTCCATTGTTTTTCAGGATGTATATCTTTTTGCGGACACAATTTATAATAATATCAAAATAGGAAATCCGGAGGCCACAAGAGAACAGATTATACAAGCTTCAAAGGCTGCTCGATGTCATGACTTTATTATGCAGAAAGAAGCTGGATATGATACATTAGTAGGCGAAGGTGGCTCTACCCTTTCAGGAGGGGAACGACAGCGTATCGCAATTGCGAGAGCTTTGGTACGAAATGCACCGATTGTTCTGCTGGATGAAACTACTTCGAATCTTGATGCGGAAAATGAAAAGGAAATTGAGTGTGCATTTGAACAATTGATGAAACAAAAAACAGTTGTTGTGATTGCACATAGACTCAATACAATTGCACATGCGGATCAAATTCTTGTAATGAAAAATGGAACAATTGCAGAATGTGGTACCCATGAAAGTTTGATGCACGAGGAGCATAGTTGGTATCAAAACATGGTGCAACAGCAAAAAATGGCTGAACAGTGGAATATAAAAACGGACTATTCATAAGATTAAGTGATAAAAAGCTTTCCTAAAATTTGGAAAGCTTTTTATTCTATAAGAAAATTCGCCATATAAAAATGAAAAGTGATTTTTTTACACTACAAACAAAAGATAAAAGGATTGAAAAAAATGTACTTTATGTAAAACTAAGGGTTGAAAAACATAAAAATATTGTGTACAATAATGTTAAAATATTGCATTGGCGTAGTTATGCTTAGGTCAAAGTGAAGAAGTGCTTTAATCTCTGCATGAAGTGAAACGGTAAAATTGCAATTATTTTAGTGAAATGTTGGAATATTAGTTAAGTGAGGAGAAAAGAGCTTTGAAACCAAAAGATATTTTTATGTCGACCTATATTATCATTACCTTATCTATAGTCATAATCATAACGGCTTTATTATGTAATCAATGGATTTATTCCTATATACCTAGTGATAATTTATCAGCGGATTATAAAGAATATGAGATTACCTCAACAAAGAATGAGAGCATGGAAGGGCTTATTGCATATATGCAATCTAATTGCGATAAATTTCGTCTACAAAAGCAGGTAAGCGATGAGTATGCCGGGATCTATATGAAGGATTATAAGTTGAATTTGAAACTAATCGAAGGAAGAGAATTTACAAAGGAAGATTTTGAACAGAATAAAGATGTAGTTATGATAGCGGAAGATTGTTTGAAAGATACATATAAAGGTGGCAGCAAAAGGTATATTACGATACAGGAAAAAATTTATGAAGTAATTGGTGTATTCTCTAAAGAAAAAAATACAATCAATCAAAATACAAATGCTTTTATCAATATGTCATCAAAACAATTTTTAAAAACAAACACAGAAGTAACAGGAACGTACTATTTGGATTGCAAACAGGATATACATAATCTTTTAGCAGAGAAATATAATATAAAGGAAAATAACACGATTTATGATCTTAGTTATGCAAAACATTTTGAACGTGTAAAAGACGTTGCCTTTGTATTGGTGAAAATTATTCTATGTGGAGTGGTACTTTTTTCCGTGACTTGGATATTTCTTTTTGCTTTTTGGTTTGGTGGCGAAAAGGAGATGATCGTATCGAAGTATTTGGATGGGGTTACAAGAGGAAAGATTGCTTTTCTCACATTAAAAAAATGGATGCTTACAAATTCCTTTGGTGTTATGATTTCTATTTTCCTAGGAACTATAAGCCTGATATGCAAAGAATATTTATTCCTGTTATTAGGAATAGAGATTTTGTATATTTTATTTAGTAGTGGAGCGGTGTTGTTGTTTACAAATAGAAGGATAAAGGAGATAAGACACATATATAAAGGCGTTGATAACGTGTGTCATCTGTAGATGCATTTAATATACGTTAGCTAATAGAATAAGGATGAAAAAAGATGCTGTTGTAGGGCGATTTGCGATTGCCTTACAACAGCATCTATGATTTTCATGATTGAATGAATAATTATCCTTGTAACAACATATCTCGTTTTTGACCAAATAGTTTCGTGACAATACCAAGTACAGAACCTACCAGCACAGAAGCGATTATTGTTCCAATTCCTACTGCACCTAATTTTCTTAATGCAATCAAGCACGCAATGAGGGAAACGCTTACCATAGTAACATCAAATCTTATTTTTACTTTATTAAAGACGGTATTGGTTTTCTCTGCAATTGCCTGCATAGCTCCCTCACCAGCTAGTGAAATGATGTCTGCGGGAAGGTAGAAGAAAATCCCTATTGCAATCAATATGGAACTGCCAATCATAAGTAATAACTGGAGTGCTAAGTTATTTGGTGTAGGTAGAAAAGAAAAGAGATAATTGGATAATGTAGTAAAGTAGCCAAATATAACACCTACAATTACCTGTAACAAATTCTTTAATTTAAAGGCTTTTCTTAAAATTACAATTTGCAATAATACAAGGCAAATATGAAACAGAATCGTTGCCTTTCCCATTTCTAATCCGAAAATGCAAGTAATAGAGTATGGAATGGAACTGACAGGGGAAACGCCCAGATTTGATTTTACGGACATAGAAATCCCCAGAGTCATAATGAATAATCCTAACAAATAGACAAACATACGGATTCCAAAATTATCTTTTTTCAGCATTTTTTGTAATCGATTTAACATTTTCTGTTACCTCCTAATTATATCGTTTTCTTATCGTTCGTTTGTAATAAATTGTGATTTACAAGATATAATAAACGCATTAATTCAGCGCTCTCTTTTTGTGTCAGACCTTCTACTGCCTGCTGATCTACAATTTCAAAAGCTTCTTCCACTTTTTTGCTCATGTTTTTTCCATGCTTGGTCATTGAGACATAGAGGGATCTTCGATTCCCATTAATCGCCTCTCTTTTTATTAAATTTCGCCTTTCCATTCTCATAAGAATCCCAGTCACAGAGGAGGGATTTAAGTCACACCCGGCAGCAATTTCTTTTTGTTCACAAGGTTCATGTTCCATAAGAAACTCTAATATTTTTGGCTCGCCAGGCTTTAAATCCGTTGTTTTCTTGATTTGTTGAACAATGGATTTTTGACAGTTGATATGAGTTGCTCTTAACTTGTAATGTAACGTGTGTTCCATGTGTGCTCCTTTGTTTGTATATGAACAGTTTGTATACAAACTATTATAGCATCTATTTTTTCAATGTCAATTTATTTTTGTTTCTATGGATGATGTGAGTGATACTTTCGAGATGAGAAAATAGAAAATATGGGAATATGGAAATAAGGAAATAAAAAACTTCCCTTCAAGGCAATTTGTTTGTTGCCCTGAAGGGAAGGAATAAAAGAACATATTTAATTTAAGATGTCTACCACTTCTTTTAACATTAAAATAGCTTCTCTGCTCTGTGCGGTCAGAGTTACATTTTTTCCAGTATCTGCCGCCATATCCGAAGTCTTATTTGCAATTTGTGTTACACCAACAGAAGATTCTTCCATTGTCTTGGAAATTCCATGAATGGAATCAGATATACGATTGATTGCATTCAGGAGAGAGGTAATATTTTCGTTAATAGTACCCATATCTTTTTCAAAGACTACGGCATCGTTATAGTATTGCTTACCAACTTCTGTAAAGTTATGGTAATCGGACAATACCGTATTTTCTAAGAAGTCGGTGATTTCATTGATACATTCAGTCATGCCAGAAACTGCGCCAGTAACATCTACGATAATAGAATTGATATTATCTACGGTAGTTACAGTCTGGTTTGCCAGATTACCGATTTCACCAGCGACAACGGCAAATCCCTTTCCGACCTCACCTGCTCTGGCAGCTTCAATGGAAGCGTTTAAGGCGAGCAAGTTAGTCTGTTCAGAAATATCCATAATTGAGCTGGTCAGTTCGTTGATTTTCTCTACGGCTTTTGATTTTTCTACGGCTTTTGCTGCTTTTTGCTCTACTAGCTGGTACATATTCATAGTACGTTCTACCGCTTGTTGAGTTGTATCCTGCAATTTGTCAGCATGTTTCTTGATTTGTTTTGATTTGTTCTGTCCTTCCAGAGAAGAATGCTCAATATCTTTTGCCTGTTCCGTTACCTGATCAATACTGAGAGAAACCGTTTGTGAGGATGCAGAGGCTTCCTCCATTGAGGATGCAAGCTCTTGGGTTACGGCAGAATTGTCTTCACATGCTTGGTTGATATGATTAGAGTTTTCGTCTAACACATTCATTTTCAAGTTGACACCTTCATACGCATTTTGAATTTTTTCGGTTATTGATTTTAATTCTTCTCGCATATGAAGTAAGGCGGCTGCAATGGCACCAATTTCGTTGTTTAGTTTAAGGATGGCAGCTTCCTTTGGATGTGGTCTAAAATCAAACTCAGAAGTTGCTCGTACAATCTCAATAATTGGTTTTAATGGTTTGGTTATGGACATACTCATAATTAAACCAAGCACAACCGCAATAACTAGAGCAATGAATTGTGCTACAACTACTCCAATTTGTAAAGTTCTAACTTCACTTAATACTTCATGCATAGGAGCAGTTAGAACCAATTTCATTCCATTTGTCAGCGTATAAGAATATGCTAGTTTACTTTGCCCATCATAAGAATAACGTAACACATCCTTGTTTTCTTCGTTCTCCATATATTTGAGCAGCTTTGTCACACCATCTGATTTTAAATCCTTTAACGAAGTGTTTATGTCCAAATTATTGTGTTGTAAAACCGAGTAATTTGTTGTTGTTAAAAAGGAACTTCCTGTCTTATAAATAGTATCTTTCTTTACAAGATTCTGTAATTCTGAGACATCAATATCCATACCTACAATACCGTAGGAAACGTCATTGATATAGATTGGAATTACATAGGAAATCATGTAAGCACCAATGTTGGAATTTTCGTAAGGGTCCATCCAAATAGGAGCTTTATTTGCTACTGGAATATAGTACCATCCTACATGTTCCACATCATCGGGATCGTACATACTAAAGTCAGTTGGTGTCAGTTTTTGAAATTTACTATCCTGATTTTCTCTGGAACAAAACAGACCAGAGGTAGGTTCTGTAAAATCCGGATTATAACGGATATAACAGGTCAAGGCACCTTCTGTATGATTACCAAATTCTAATAAAATATTTTCCATTTTTTTCGTATACGCATCTACATACGCTTTGCTAGTCCGAAACGTATCCGGATCATCTAGTTCACGAAGAACAATATCGTATAAAGTATTTACGGATTGTTCGATTCGTGATAAAGTAGCATCAATTTCTTTCCCGTTTTTCTGGGCAGAAAGCATTACATTTTGCTTGGCATCCGCTTCTGCGATTTTCTGTGAATTTGTAATAGCAATCGAGCCACAGATTATACTGGAAAGTAACGCAACGGCAACAACAATGAAAATTAAACTTTTTTTCATGGAGCCGTATTTTTTGTGTGTTTTCCCCGTCATAGTTATTCCCCCTGTTTTGATAGTATTATGAAGTCTCTAAAGGTAGCTTATAGATAAAAAGCAAGTTCCTTTGGAGCATTTATACAATAATATTTTACCATATTGTGTAGTTTCGTGTCAATTTTTAGAAATACGAATGATAAATTTGCTATTTATGATAAAAAAAGTATATTTTGGAAATACCAAAATTAAACAAGAAAAATACAATGAAAAAAGTTTTATAGGTATATGTCTTTGAAGAGTTACAAAAAATGAATGTGTATGATACAATAGAAACATCTGACAAAATGCTTATAAAATGATTTAAGAAAGGAGAGTTTTTATGCAAAAAAAGGGGCGAGAAAAATTTGCGTCCAGAATGGGATTTATTTTGGTTTCTGCCGGGTGTGCAGTAGGATTGGGAAATGTATGGAAGTTTCCATATATTTGCGGCATCAATGGAGGTGCCATTTTTATTTTATTGTATTTATTCTGCTTACTTTTATTGGGACTGCCAATTCTGATTTGTGAGTTTGCCGTAGGTCGAGGAAGTGGAAAGAGTATTGGTAGTGCATTGCGAGAATTAAGTCCGCAAGGGACCCGATGGAAAGTGTATCGCTGGTTTCCATTTATGGGAAATTATCTGCTTATGATGTTTTATACTATGGTAGCGGGTTGGATGCTATATTATCTATATATTATGGCAATCGGAAAGATTAATCAGGAAAGTAGTGCGGCGGTAAAGGAAACCTTTGAGCAGTTGTTGGCTTCTCCACAGACGATGTTGGCATTTACTTTTCTTGTTGTGGCAATGTGTATTGGTGTCTGTGCGTTAGGGGTACAAAATGGTGTAGAAAAAGTAAGTAAAGTGATGATGACACTGCTAATTGTGCTTATGGTTGTTATGGCGATTAATTCTTTAGTTTTAAAGAACAGTGAGGAAGGATTAAAGTTCTATTTAGTTCCGAACTTTGAACATATGAAGGAGCGCGGATTTGGAAACATTTTCTTTGATGCTATGACACACGCCTTTTTTACGTTAAGTGTCGGTATGGGTTCTATGGCAATTTTTGGTAGTTATTTAACAAAAGAGAGAAGACTGACTGGAGAAGCATTGCATGTAACATTTTTAGATACTGCCATTGCATTGATGGCGGGCATTATTATCATACCAGCATGTTTTGCATATGGAGTAAAACCAGATGCAGGACCATCCTTGTTGTTTATTACATTACCAAATGTATTTCAACATATGTTTGGAGGACGAATCTGGGGAACCATGTTCTTTGTCTTTATGTCCTTTGCCGCCTTATCTACGGTAATAGCTGTATTTGAAAATATTATTGCTATGACAGTAGATTTGCTTGGATGGGAAAGAAAGAAGGCACTTCTTGTAAATTTAGTTGGTATCTTTTTGCTATCTATTCCAGCTATATTAGGATATAATATATGGTCTGGTGTGCAAATTATGGGAAGTGGAACTACGATTATGGATTTTGAGGACTTTTTAGTTTCCTATAATATTCTTCCGTTAGGTAGTCTTTTGGTTGTTTTATTTTGTACAAGAGACAATGGCTGGGGATTTGATAATTTTGTGGAGGAAGTAGATACTGGTGTAGGAAGAAAATTTCCAAGGGGGATTCGCAACTATATGAAATATGTATTGCCACTGATTATTTTAGTAATCTATTTTAAAGGATATTATGATACGTTTGCACCAAAGGGAATAAAGGTATTGGGAATTTGGATGACGGTTGCCGTATTATTAGTAGCATTGATTTTATATTGTGCATCGGGAAAAGGAAAGACGGATAAAGCATCTAATTAAAAAAAATAGGTTTTTGAGTAACATTTCTGCCCGGCTGAACTGTTACGTTTTTGAAGTGTCTGTCGTTTATTTGGGTGATTACAAAACTCAATTTACACTGAAAATTTTTGTGCAGAACTTACGTTTAAAAAAGGAGAAATTTTATGAAGTATGCGTTTACACATGGCGGAAGGTTTCATGCAGATGATGTTTTTTCCGCTGCATTATTAACAATGTTATATCCAGAGATTGAAATTCAAAGAGGATTTGAGATACCTGAGGATTTTGATGGAATTGTATTTGATATAGGATTTGGAAAATACGATCATCACCAACAGGATCGAAGAGTGCGTGAAAATGGTGTGTCCTATGCTGCATTTGGTTTGCTCTGGGAAGAATACGGAACAAACTTTCTAAAAGAAGAAATGGCGAAAAAGTTTGATGAAAAGTTTATACAGCCATTGGATGAAGCAGATAATACGGGATGTAAAAATGAGATTGCGGAAGTAATTGGTTCTTTTAATCCTGGATGGAATGAAGAGTTGGAGCCAGATACCTGTTTTGAAGAGGCAAAACAGGTTGCCATTCAAATTTTAAAACGAAAATTTGCTTATTTAAGAGGCGAAGAAGAGGCAGAATGCATTGTTGCAGAAGCAATAAAAAAGGTTACGGACCATATATTGGTTTTGGAACAATTTGTTCCTTGGAAGAAACAGGTTGCGGGAACAGAGATTGATTTTGTTATTTATCCGTCTAAGCGTGGTGGTTACAATGCACAGGCGGTACCAATTTCCGAAGAAAATCCAGAATTAAAATATCGTTTTCCAGAGGAATGGGGCGGAAAGGATGCGGAGGAACTGCAAAAACTAAGTGGAATTGCCACCTTAACTTTTTGTCATAACTCTGGTTTTTTGATCGCAACACAGACCTTTGAAGATGCAAAATTGGCCTGTAAAATGGCAAAGGAGAAAATAGAATAGTTTGCAAGAGTAAGGAGAGTTGAGTATGCTTACACATCAGAAACATAATATAGAGCCAGTGTTTGACGAAAATTCCAAAGTATTGATTCTGGGTTCCTTTCCATCTATAAAATCCAGAGAAAGTGCTTTCTTTTATGGACATCCACAAAATCGTTTTTGGAAAATTCTGGCAGAGATATTTTGTGAGCCAGTTCCGCAAACAGTAGAAGAGAAAAAAGAACTATTATTAAAACATAATATTGCAGTTTGGGATGTGATTGCATCCTGTGATATTGAAGGCTCCTCTGATAGTTCTATTAAAAATGTAGTTCCGAATGACATTGGAATCATTTTGGAACAGGCGGATATTCAAAGGATTTGCTTAAATGGAGGTACGGCATATCGTTTGTTTTGCAAGTATCATAAGGAGAGTGGGCTACCTCCCGTACAGCAACTTCCGTCGAGTAGCCCTGCCAATGCAAGGTATCGGTTGGCTGATTTAGTGGAGGAGTGGAAGAAAGTTTTATTATAAGAAAGGAAAAAGAATGAAAATAGATACAATTTTTAGAATGTTAATGGATTATTTGATGCTAGGGGTTACTTTTCTGGCAATGGCAATTGTGGGGTATTTAGTATGGTATTTTATTTTTTATCGTAAGATTGGAAAAGGTACTGGTAACATGCGGTTAGGTCGTTTTATATTACGAATTGTCTGCTTAGGGTATTTTGGAGTTGTACTTTCTGTTACCTGTGCAAGATTAGGTAGTGCTAGGCATATGGCACTGTTACATCCTTTTCAATCTTATTTAGAAGCCTGGTATTCTGGCGAAAAAGGAGAATGGAGAAATTTGATTTGGAATATTTTGATGTTTGTTCCGATTGGAGTATTGCTTCCGTTAAGCATCAAAAAGCTTAGAACAGGGTGGAAAGTGGTTGGAATTGCCAGCCTGTTTTCCTTGGCAATTGAGTTGTTTCAATATGCTACGGGAAGAGGTGTTTATGAAATGGATGACTGGATAAATAATACACTTGGAGCATTGCTGGGGTATTGTTTTATTCACATCTGTATGCTACTCTTTGAAAAATGGAGGACAAAAAAAGAGGGAGAAGACAAAAAGATTGGAAAAAGTGTCGTTGTCCATCTAATACCATGGATATTGGTTTGTCTGATTGGTGCAGGGATATTTTCAGCATATAAGTTACAGCCTTATGGAAATCAAAACTGTCATTACATATATAAAATAAATATGAAGGGAAAGCAGGTTCTTTTTGATACAAAACAGCTGGAAAAGCTTTGTGTGGATCAAGCACAGAAACAATATGGCATTTCAGAAGAGGTATTAAAAAAGAGACAAAGTGCAGTCTATCAAGCTACCGTAGGTACAAACAAGGATGCAAGAAAGTATGCGACCGAACTCTTCCAACAAATGGGACAAGAGATAGATATAAGTACAGAAAATAGATACGATGAAACTGTTTTCTATTATGCAAAGAACAGTCAATATCATCTGCAAATAGAGAAAAAAGGTATGTATTATACTTATAGTGATTTTGGTAAGGATGACGAGGAAGAAAATATAAAAAGTGTTTCAGGTGCTTCTGAGCAGGAAGTACGGGAAGCTGTGAAAAAATTAAAAGTACAGATTCCAAAAGATGCCGTATTTTCGGAAGAAGAAAACAGATATTTATTTGCAGTATCAGAACCAATGGGACAAAAGCAATGGAAAATGGGTGACATCTATGTGGAGTATTATGAGGATGGCACGATAAGAGAACTAGACAATAATGTGATTACTTATAAAAAAGTTGGTACAGAGAAAATAAAATCTATGAATGAAATCAAAGCAGATTTACAGGCTGGTAAATTTCAAATCGGCGCATCTTATGGATATGAAAATAAAGAACTACAGAAAGGTATGAAAAAACTGGAAGTAAAAGAATTATATCTTACCTATGAGATGGATAGCAAAGGATATTATCGACCACTTTATACCGTTGTCGCGGATTGCGGAACAAAGGAATTGCTTACCTTCCAGATGCCAGCGGGGAAGAAGTAGTCTTTTGATTCTTAAATAAGTAGATAGAGTGTTAGGTTATGAAGCGCTTTTGCGTAGGTATAAAATTTTAGTTTGTTACTTGTGTGAATAAAAGGTGTAGGATACACTACCATGTATCCTACACCTTTTATTGTCTTATTTTATGGTTGGTCAAAAACTTAGAAAATAACAGTTATAAAGAGGTTCTGTAATAGAACTCTTTAAATTTTTTGTCACCATGTCAAACTGTATTTGAATTTGCTTTTCCTAATATTTATGATGTTTTAGATTGTATGCATTGCAGAAAAAAACAAAAATTGACAGAATAATATGATTATTCGTTTGAAATATGTTAGAATAAATGTATATAGTTTCTGCTTCTATATTACTGGCGATTTAATGTTATATAAAGGAAGGATGACTTTTGTGAAAATAAAAAAGAGGGTAATAGCAAAGTATATTTGGAGAAATCAAAATAAATATATTAGTATTGGAATTGCACTATCTGTTATGATGATTTTTTCATTGATACAGATTGGGGAAAGTATTTCATTACAATATAGGACAATGTTGACAACTAGCTATAGCTATGATGTTGCTTTGAAGAACTTATCTGAATCTGAGGAAAAGAAAGTGGTGACATATCTTGAAAATCAAAAAGATATGGAAAATTATGGTTATGAAAGAGATATATTATGGGTAGATATACCAAAGCATAAAGAATACGAATATAGTTTTTTATCTGTGTACAAAGAAGGGCATTCTTTTCCAGCATGGAGTATTGATATAACGGAGGGAAAAACACCTAAAAAGGCGTATGAAATCGTTTTGGATCAAGAAGTTGCCCAAGTGTTAGGGGTATCAGTCGGAGATTGTATCAAACTGCCTATTCATGAAAGCCAGAAATTGTTGGAGTGTACAGTAGTTGGAATGTATGCATCGGCAGATTTACCAGATGAGATGTCGGACTGTACCTGGATTTTGGTTTCTAATCTTACAAAAGATGCTTTAGAAAAAGATGGTATTAAATTAGAAATGAATACAACTGCGATGACTGCAACTATAGCAAAAGAAGATTATGTCGAGGAAAAAGTTGAGAAACTTGCCAGTGAGTTACGTACGGTACTTAATCCTCATTATGATGACTGGTTGCAGAGGGAAGTGCAGGGACAGAAAGTTACGGGAAATGAAGGAAAACAATACGAAGATCTACAAGAGCGTGTATGTGTAAATCTTCAAAAAAAAGATATAATAGAAAATGCGAAAATTGGACATGAACAGTTTTTGTGGATTGCAGTTTTGGCATTAGTTGTTGCAATATCTATGATTTTATTGATTTATAATAACATTAGTCTAATGACCAAAAAGAGAATGCGGGAATATAGTATATTACGTTGTATAGGAATGGACCATAAGTATCTGAGAAAGCTTTTATGGATTGAGATTGGATGTTATGCTGGAATTGGAATTCCGTTTGGAATTATATTGGGAAATGTATTGAATGCGATAGTGGCAAAAAGGATTATATCCTACATTTCTGGAAATGATATTGGTGTAATACAATCACCTTATAGTTATTTTATTGCTATTGGAATTAGTATTGTTGCCATTGTCATTGCTAATCTTCAGATGTTGTTCAAAATTAAGGATATGACACCAATTGAAGGTATGAACTATCCAGAGGGGTCTTTCTTTAAAAAGAAAGTGACAAAAAGGGCGACAAAAAGAAAGAAACTTATAAATTTTCTGGTTAAAAGAAATATTGAACGCAATTTTGGAAAATCTATGATTGTTGTTGTATCATTAACATGCTGTATGACATTGCTTTTAGTCATCGTATATTTTGGGACTGCAATGAGAAACTTTTTGATGAGTGAAGATTGTTATAAACAAAAAATATCTGATTTTGAAACTTATATTGAAGCGGAAAGTGTTGCATATAACAATCCAGAAGCTAAAAATTCTGAGTATGTTTATCCAGAAAATATAGAAAAGGATGTGGAAATTTCAGGTATACGTCAATGTTACCGCTTCAATGATTTTAGTTATACTGTTGAAGATGGGAAAAAAGGAGATTACATAAAATGGAGTGGAAATATAGTATTATTTGATGATGCAATGCTGCAAAAACTTAAAGAAGATTATGCAGAGTTACAACAATTGGATTTATCAAAAGAAATTTTGATTTATGTATCTTTAGATGATTATCAGTTGAAAAATTTGAAAAATGGTAAACAGGCTGAAAATAACTGCTATATTGACAAAAAACAAGAAGTTATACTTAATATTGCCGCAGTAGATAATTATGAAGATGAATTTTTAGAAAAAATGAAATTAAGTGCACGGCTAAAGGGGCTTAATTTAAAGGATAAAAAGTGGGCGCAATCGCAAAATAGTTATTTTATTGCAAATGAGAAATTGATAAAGCGGTTATATGGCACTGTAGGTTATAATCACATTTTGTTTTCAACAATAAAGGATAAGAACATAAAACAAAGGATTAAAGATATCTATGTGAAAAATGTGAATGGGGCAGTTTTTAATAATTATAAGTTGGGAAGTGAGGAAGATCAAAGACTCCTGAAAGGGGTTATTTGTTTATTAGTATATTTAGTAGTATCAATGTCGTTGGCAGGCTTTTCAAATATGAGTAATACTATGAAAGCAAATCTAATGACAAGAAGAAGAGAAAACGGAATAATGCGAGCATTAGGAATGACCAAAAAAATGGAGAAAAGAATGATTATAAAAGAAAATCTCCGACTGGTTACATATGCATTAATTGCTAGCTTTATTTTGGGTTTTATTATTAATACAGTAATTATTTTGGTGTTCATGGGAGAATTTACATTTTATTGGTATGTGTATATTGTTTTGGCAATTTTATTTTTTGTTATGAGTACCTGTGTGCTGGAGTTGACGTTGCAGCATCAGTATCAACACAGTATAATTGAAAATTTAATCAGAGACGAATGATACGAAAAAACATATCTGGAAAGGAGTCGAATAAATTGTTAATTGAAATAAAGAATGCATATAAGACATATGATAATGGAGAGGTTAAAAACCAAGTGTTGAAGAATTTATCATTACAGATAGAACAGGGGGAATTTATTGCTATTCTAGGACCTAGTGGTTCTGGCAAAAGCACACTTTTAAATATGATAGGTGGATTAGATCAGTTAGACAGTGGAGAAATCATTATTGATGGAAACTCTATTCAAAAAGAAAAGGATGACAAGTTGTCTCAGTACAGAAGAAAAAAAATTGGATTTATTTTTCAGGCATTTAATTTAATTCCTGTTCTGTCTGTATATGAAAATATTGTGATGCCGACCGTTTTAGATGATAGTGAGATTGATGAAGATTATATTAAAGATATTATTGAACAAATAGGAATGACCGAATTTTGCAATCAATTTCCCTCAAAATTATCTGGTGGACAGCAGCAAAGAGTTGCAATAGCAAGAGCACTGGCAAATAAACCCAAGATTGTTCTTGCTGATGAACCTACAGGAAATTTAGATACCAAAACAGGAAATGATGTAATGAAGTTACTTAGAGATGGAATAAAAAAATATGGTCAAACATTAATCTTAATTACTCATAATGAAGAAATTGCAAAGATGGCTGATCGTATCGTCTGTTTAAAAAATGGTGTTGTTGAAAATTGGGAAGGATAGAAATATGTGAAAACGTTGAGCCATTTATATATGAGTAGAGTACATAGTTGGGGAGTGGAGAGTATGGATAAAAATAAATGGGATATAGAACAACCTATAGAAAAACAACAATACGGTGCAGCGAATGCAGGGGTGCCACAGGAAGAATGGATGAAGCCAAAATCAGACAAGGTGGTATTGTATCATCTGAAAAAAGAAAAACTGAAAGCCTATATAGTGGGATGTATAATTCTATTTCTTATTGTTATTGGTGGTACGATAGGAGTATTGCAAATGCAAACGGTATCCTTTGAACAATTATCTGGATTAAAATACGATATAGGAAAATATGTAGTGGGGGATGTTACGTTTCGAACGAAGATGGTAAAGACAGAGTTTGGTTTACGACGTGGCGTAGATAGAAAATTGAAAAAATGGAAATATTATGTGGGACTTCAGTATGGAGAAAATAATAAGTATATATTAATGTTAGTGGATAAAGAATATTATGAAAAGTTGAAATCTTTGCCTGAAATCAATCCTAGTGAGGTTGGTAAAGATCAACCACAAAGGGGAAAAAGTGTAAGTATAGTAGGTAAAGTGATAAGTACGGATACAATACCGAAATATTATGAATATTGGCGTGAAGTTGTGGGCATCAAAGAGAATGAATTGGAGGATAGCAAAGGAAATTTTGTAGCAAATTATGAAGAAAAAGATATAGAATTATTAAGTAAAAAAATGACTATAATAGAATATATCAAACCGATGGATGTATTAAAAGAGAAAATATGGATTGTGTGTGGAGTGGCGGGGATATATTTATTGATAGCAGCAATCTTTTTCTGGAGAATACGATTTGACTTTTTTGAGATAGAAGAGACAATATAAAGAAACAGGATACCAAATAAGGTATCCTGCTTCTTTATGCTTTAGTATTTATAAAAGTTCAAGAAACCTCACTATCGCTTTTATATAAGCAAGTAGCGAAGTAAATTACAAATATTATTGACCTGACTTCTTTGAACTCCTATATTTTAGAATCACGCGGATAATATTAATGCCATCTAGAAGTACAATAATAATAGTTCCTATACTACCAATGGCAGAGCGATTTAATACGAAAGCTACAATAAAAATAAGAGCGACGATTACACTTGTAATGATTTCAAAAATTAGTTCTGATTTTTTCATGAACCCCCTCTTTTCTAACGTTATCTTTGTCTTCTATACAACCAATTACGCCGTTTCCATATTTTTTGGCAAAATTAAATTTAAAAGAATTGCCACAAGAAATACAACCGCTACACAGTTTTGCGCAAACACATTTTGAATGATAGTTGGAAAGATTGCAAATAAATCCTGTGCCTCTGTAAATCCAATACCAATACTCAATGACAGTGCTGCTATGGTAATATTTCGCTGGCTAAAACCGCATTTGGTAATCATCTGCAAGCCGCTGATTACAATAGTTCCAAACATCATAATCGTACAGCCGCCTAAAACCGCATTTGGAAGCGTTGCTAATAAAGAACCAAAGAACGGAAAAATACCAGCTAAAATCATAATGACAGCTCCAGTAGCAATGGTAAAGCGATTAACCACCTTTGTCATGGCTACCAATCCAACATTTTGACTAAAGGATGTAATTGGCATACATCCAAAGATGGAAGAAAGCGAACTGATAAAACCATCACATGCCAATGAACCAGAAGTTTCTTTGTCAGTGGCATCTCTTCCAAGCCCAGAAGCCGCAAGTGCGGAGGTATCTCCAATGGTTTCTGTTGCAGAAACTAAAAAAATAAGAACAACAGATAAAATAGCATCGGAGCGAAATTCCATTTTAAATGGCATAAAATGTGGAAAAGCAATAAAACTGGTGTCGGACAGTGCCGAAAAATCAACCATTCCCATTGGGATTGCAATGATATATCCTACAATAAGCCCGAATAAAACGGATAATTGTTTCCAGTAAGATTTTGCCACAATATTAAACAAAATACAGCAAAGCAGGGTAATGGAACCTAAAATCCAGTTTTTAGCAGAACCAAAGTCTGCGCTACCACTACCACCACCAAAAGATTCTGCACCAACACTTAATAAAGAAAAACCAATGGCAGTAACAACACTGGCAGCTACGATAGGGGAGATTAGTTTTAGCCAGTATTTGGCAAACAAACCTAAAAATCCTTCTACCAGACCACCGATCAAAACAGCTCCCATAATTGCTCCGTATCCATAATTAGCACCGATATAACATAAGATAGATACAAAAGTAAAACTAATTCCCATGACGATAGGAAGTCCCGAACCGATGCGATGAAAAAGTGGAAAGAGCTGAATTAAAGTTCCAATACCTGCGATTAGCATGGCACTTTGAATGAGCATGGCAAGTTCCTTTCCGCTAAGCCCGCTGGCTTTTCCTACAATGAGAATAGGTGAAATGTTTGCCACAAACATAGCTAAAATATGTTGCAATCCAAAAGGAATTGCTTTTTGAATCGGTACTCGACCATCTAATTTGTATATATTATCTATAGAAGCATTTGCTTTTTGCATGATTGATCCTCCTTATTGCTGACGAAAGAAAACATCGCCAGTAGAGGCATCCATGCCATCAATAATTGCCAGAGACTCTAACTGATAACCTAAATTGCGAATAATTTTTCCACCAGATTGGAATCCTTTTTCGATTGCGATTCCGATACCATCTACGGTGCCACCTGCCTCTTGTACAATGGAGATCAATCCCTGCAAAGCACATCCGTTTGCAAGAAAATCATCAATGATTAGCACATGGTCATCTTCGGTTAAAAACTTTTTAGAGACAATGACTTGGTTTTTGCATTTATGTGTAAAAGATTCCACTTCTGCAACATACATTTCTCCATCAATATTGACACTTTTTGACTTTTTAGCAAAGACAACGGGTACCCCAAAATGTTTTGCAACAATACAGGCAATGCCGATACCAGATGCTTCGATGGTAAGAATTTTGTTGATTTGTTTCCCGGCAAAGCGTCTTTTGTATTCTTCGCCCATTTCATCAAATAGTGAAATATCCATTTGATGATTTAAAAAGCTATCTACTTTTAGGATATTTCCTTCTTTTACTACTCCGTCTTCTACAATACGTTTTTCTAGAAAGTTCATGGAACAATCTCCTTTCATTTGTCGATATGGTATTATATCCATTATAGCAAAGATGGTAGTATATGGGTAGAAGAAAATATTGCAAAACATGAAATAAAATAAGCTAAAAAAAATGGCAGCCAAATTTTTTAAAAAACTAAATGTTCTTTTAGAATCATGCTATATTCCTCGTCTGTCAGATGAAATAAATCGGCAATGAGTTTATCTAATTCTAAATAAATGTTTTGGTAAGTTTCCTCATCCCTGTTTTTGAGGGAAAGTAATTGTTCCACATACCCCACGCATTTTTTTATAGTTTCGGTATCAGGCATTGGAATAGGAATTTGCTCTATATGCGACCGAAGCACCTTTACCGAATGAAACAGATTCGTGAAAATAAACTGTGCAATACTGGAATTTAAAATTGCAAGCACATATTTAATAGGAAGTTCCGGTATTTTTGGAATGACAAGGTTGCAACTGTTTAAGGATAAGGTTTGCTTGTTGTCATAAGTAAAAGTCAAACGTTTACTAATAAAGCGGTATAAAAGTTTTTCTTCTGCCCGATAATAATTTGAATTTGCGACCTGTTGATAGTCTCTTGGGGAAAAGATAATATAGTTTTTCCCAGGCAGTATGTTGTATTTTTCAATGTTTGTTCCTTTGAGAATAATCTCGTTCTTTTTCGTTTTTTTCTTTTGTAGAAATTTATTATTATCTCCAGTTACGATACCCAATGCAAAATCTGCCTGCTGGTATAGCGTTGTTGTATGGGGGCAATGTAATAATTTATCCAAAATACTGTAGGTCACATCAGGAATAAAGAGGTCAAACTGTTGGGAAGTGATGTCACGTTCTTTTTGTATCGTAAACTGTCCCTGTTTGTTTGCTATTTTTGTGCCAACTGTGGATAAAGGTTTGTCAGTTCGTTTTAGTTCTAGAATAATGCTGGGACAAAGCACTTGATGAAATACATTTCCCAAATATTCCAAATAGGTAATAGAAGTAGTCTTTAAAAGCAAAGTTCGGATGGCTGTATGTGCTTTTGTATGTAAAATTGCTTCTGGAAGAACGAAAGAGACAATCCCATCATTTTTTATTTTGGAAAGAGAACGTTCTACAAATAAGTCATAAGATTCTATCTGCTTTCCTTGAATGCACTGGTAATGCTTTTTTAGATTTTCTTTTTCAACAGAAGAAAAAGCGTATCCCCAAGGTGGATTTCCAATGATGCAGTCGTATAATTCCTGTGAATCACAAAGCAAAAAATCCGATTGTGTAATATTTCTATAAAGAATGTCTAAATCGGTTGGTTTATGGAGTAGTGCCAGATTAATTCTGGTAAGTAGTACACTGATTTCGTCAATGTCGTTCCCATGTATCAGGGAGAGATCAGTCTGGTTTGGTAAATGTAATAAAAAGTTTCCAGTACCACAGCAAGGGTCCAAAATTTTCTTTTTGCTTAGGTCAGGAAGAAAACTGTGGAGTCGGCTCAGTAACTTATCAACTACATCGGTTGGAGTATAGTATGCCCCAGTAGATTTGCGTTCTCCTATATTTTTTAAAGAAAGATAAAGTAGTCCTAGAAGGTCTTCCTGAGGGGTATAAGAAAAAGGAAGCGTAAATAATTCCGGACATTGTTTCCAAAATGAAAGAGCCTGCTTTTTATCAGGCAGCAGGTCGGAAATTAACCGATTAAAAGGAGCTACTTTGTAGGTGTTATTAATAAAAAGTGGTAGTAAGGCAACTTTTGTAGGAGCTTGTTCTGGTGTCAATACCTGCTGAAATAATTTCAAGGCGCACTCACATAAAATAGAACGGATTTCTAACTCTGACAAATCTTTCTTATCGCTGGAAATGAGAGATAACATCTGTTCCACGATTGGAAGGTTTGCAGAAACTGCTCGTAAGTAAGAAGCATAAAGTGTATTGCCGGAAATATATTTTTTATTTCTACGGCTTTTTAAGTGTTCTAATTTACCAGAAGTAAGCTGTTGCTCTACGGTTGTTACATAGGTGTGTGAAAAAAGAGGTTTTCCCATCTCCCAGCGTTGTGGTTTTATTTTCTTTAATCTGATCCAGTTTTTGCCTGTATTAATAGAAATGGATAATTTCTGGCAAAGAACATCTAAGGAAAGGTAGTCCTGTTCTGTTTCGGTTCCCTTTTTCAAAAAATCACCTCTTTTGTTTGGAATGCAAATTTTGTGCGGGCATGTCCCTATATCATATAATTGTTTTGGACATAATTCGTATCTTTCTTATCATTATATAGGTGGCAATGGTTAAAATCAAGAAAGGAGAAGAAAGCAGATCTTAAAAAAATTTGTTTCGCCACTTTATTGCTTCTTCTCGATAGCTGTTAGCGACATGCATTAGTTCATTATATTGGGTCGTTGCACGTTGTAACATTTCGTTTAAATCATCAATTTGTTTCTCTTTTTCCTCTAGTTGTGTTTGGAGTGCCTCCGTTTCTATTTGGTTGGAAAGGTTTGCTTCGGCAGCATGTAACGGATTTATATCAATCGAACAAACCGTATAATCACTTTGAATCCGCAATAATTGGCAATCTTCTTTGGTTAGGACTTGTAATAGTAATTCCTCCTTTTGATTTAGAAGTTGATAGGAAGGAAGGGAATGGTACATGGTTTCTAAAAGAATAGGAGTCTGTTTGGTAAGTGGATTTATGGCGTGTATTCGGGATAGATGTGTTTCTTTATTAATAGATATATAAAATAGATAAAGCTGTTTTTGAAAAATATGTAGTTTGAAATTAGTATAAAGCGTAGTTGTGTTTTCTGCTTGAGAGTAGATGGTGGAAGCAGACGGATAGCGATTTACAATTAATTGATGGGCGGTATTGAGATAGCAGTAGTAAAGAACATTATTAAAAAGAATGCAGTCTAAATCCTTTAAAAAATTGGAACTAAGCAGGCGTGGACGGTACCATATATTTCCAGACTTTTGTTGTAGAAAAATATTGCTGTTTTTGGTTGAGAGAAGAAAACTTTGCTGATTGGTTGTTGTAATAAATAAATCCATAGGCATATCCCATTTTTATTCGAATTTATTCTAATATATGGTGGCAAATAAGAAAATAGAACATAGTATGTATTAAAAAGAAAGACAAGGGTTGAGAACATGGCAAAATGTAAATGTGGAAACAGACCAAGAATTAGAAGTAATGCAGTACAGGCAATGCATAAAAAAGGAAAAAAATGTTGTGATGTTTGCACCAGTCCGGCGTGTGGCGATCCAAAGATGTTGAGTATCTTTGCACCGGTTATTTATGATGAAATAGGGATCAACTTATGTACGATGGTAGAGTTAGGAGTGGATATTCCAGCTACCTATTCTACTGTAACCAGTGCAACGATTCGTGTAATTGATGCGAATTTTGAATATGGTACGGAGGGAGTAACCATTGAACCGATTGCAGGAAGACCAAACTGCTATTTGATTACTTTAACGGATATTACCATACGATTTGCAGTGCAATTGTATGATGCAACATGTCGATTAGTTACGACTCTTTATCCAGAAGCTCTATTTTTGCCATCAAATACAGAGGCAGAAACCTATGATGAAGATACCAATCCATCTTCCGTAGAGTTGGAGATTTTTGCACCATATGGAATCTCTTATGAAGAAGAGGGAGGCAATTTCATTCCTATAATAAATTATATTGGATTTACACAGACGAATGACATGATTCGTCAGGGAATCAATCTTTACAGTTTTGCAAAACTTTTAGAATTTGATATTGATAGTAGTACCATTACTGCAGGATTGACTTTGGTATTGCAGAGTGCTTACTTTACAGGTTACAAGATAGAAAGTGCTGGAAAAGTGGAGATACCAAAGGGTAGCATTATTCAAAGCGAAAATTCAGAGTGTTTGCGCTTTGTGGCTGGAGATTTGCTGAATCTTGAAATTAAACCATTAGATTTAGGTGCGCCATATTTTGATGAGTGTAATAAGAAATCTTGCAAGAAAAAAGAATCTGCCTGTAGTGAGTGTTGCAAGCAGGATGAATCAGAAGAGGATGAAAATACAGGGTGCTGTGCACACAGGGACAAATGCAACTATGGAAGAACAAGAGAGATAGGAAGGAATGGTTTTGGTGCCAATGGTGGTTTTACCAACTGTTTGCAATCGGAAGATTTTGAAGAGACCGCAACGTATCAGGAACGATGCGAGTGTAATAGAGGACAGGAAGGTGGCTCGCAGTATCAAAATGGTTGTTGCCATAACGGAGGAAGAAAGTGTAATTAAAAGAAAATACTTGATAGGTAACATATAAATTTCCAGTAGAAAGGAAATTACTATAGGATGTTTGGATAAGAGAATGATAAGGCGTATTCCGTAAGGGATACGCTTTATTAAATGCTGCATAGTTAAAGAATTATAGAGGCTTAGAGATAGAAAGAAATGCTTGACAAAAGTGACAAGGAAAAGTAATATAAATTATATAGTTAGTGTAAACTAACAAAAGAGATAAAAGAAATGTTGACAGAAGACATTTCTTTTGTTATAGTGAACATATGAACAATAAAACATATATGAAAACGAGAAAGAAGGTATGAAAAATGTTTCTTCAGGTAAAAAATTTAAAAAAAAGTTATGGGGAAGGCAGCAATCGTTTGGAAGTGTTAAAGGGCATTGACTTTTCGGTTGAAAAAGGAAATATCTGTGTATTGTTAGGACCATCCGGTTGTGGAAAATCCACGCTTTTAAATATTATCGGAGGTATTGATACAGCAGACAGTGGTTCTATTATTATTGATGGAGATCGAACGGAAGATATGAAAGAGAGGGCGTTGACGCTTTATCGAAGAAAGCACTTAGGATATATTTTTCAGATGTATAATCTAATTCCAAACCTTAGTGTCAAAGAAAACATTGAGGTGGGTGCATATCTAAGTGACAATCCGCTGGACATAGACGATTTATTAAAAACACTGGGATTGTATGAATATCAGAATAATTTGCCAAATCAATTGTCAGGAGGGCAGCAGCAGCGTACTGCGATTGGTCGTGCCATTGTAAAAAATCCAGATATTTTACTTTGTGACGAACCGACAGGTGCCTTGGATTATCATACATCCAAGGATATTTTGAAATTGATTGAGGACGTAAATCAGAAGTATGGAAATACAGTAATTATGGTAACACATAATGATGCAATTAAAAATATGGCAGATCGGGTCATTAAATTGCGTGATGGACAGATACGAAAAGATTATAAGAATGAAACAAAGATTGCAGCGTGTGATTTAGATTGGTAAGGGTGGTGACAAAATGAGAAATCCATTATATAAACGGATACCAAGAAACTTCATTGGCGATATTGGAAAATATTTTGTTATTGCAGTCTTTATGATTTTGACAATCGGATTAGTATCTGGTTTCTTGGTAGCAGGAGACAGCATGATTGTATCCTATAATGAAAGTTTTGAGAAGTATAATATTGAAAATGGTCATTTCGTTGTATCAAACGAATTGACAGAGGCATCTATTAAGGAAATGGAAAAAGAAAAGATTCACATATACAAAGATTTTTATCGAGAAATGGATGTGGATAAAAATGGAGATGGGAAACGAGATAGTACCATTCGTATGTTTGTGAATCGAACAAAAGTCAATAAAGTTTGTCTGATGAAGGGAAAATTGCCAAAGGGAGAAAAGGAAATTGCCATTGATCGTATGTATGCAGACAATAATAAGCTGACAGTAGGCGATACGATTGAAGTAGGCGGAAAAAAACTGAAAATCAGTGGTTTGGTTGCCTTATCCGACTATAGTGCGTTGTTTTCCGATAATGCAGACTTGATGTTTGATTCCATTAAGTTTGGTGTAGCGGTAGTAGAGCAACAATGCTTTGATCAGTATACAGATACGAAAGTAAATTATGATTATGCATGGAAATATGAGAATGAACCAAAAAATGAAACAAAAGAAAAGGAAGTAGCAGAGGACTTGCTTGAAAAAATTGTTGGTATTGTTGCAACACAGCAAGTTAGTGTACAGACATACATACCAGGCTATGCAAATCAGGCGATTCATTTTACTGGCGATGATATTGGTGGAGACAGGACAATGATTATCGTTCTGTTATATGTAGTAATTGTTATCTTAGGTTTTGTATTCTCTGTTACGATTAACCATACCATTACAAAAGAGGCAGCAGTCATTGGAACCCTTAGGGCATCAGGCTATACAAGAGGCGAGTTAAAAAGACATTATATGTGTATGCCGATTTTAATTACATTGATAGCGGCATTGATTGGAAATATACTAGGCTACTCTTTCTTTAAAGATATGGTAGCAGGGTTATATTACAATAGTTATAGTCTTCCAACCTATAAGACATTATGGAATGCAGATGCCTTTGTGCTTACTACAGTAGTTCCAATTCTTTTGATGATTTTAACAAATTATTATTTCATAACCAAAAGCCTTCGTTTATCACCATTAAAGTTTATTCGACGAGATTTAAGCAAGACAAAAAAACAAAAAGCAAGAAAACTTCCAAACTTTTCGTTCTTATCACGTTTCCGTTTGCGTATTGTGTTGCAGAATATGTCAAGTTATGTCGTGCTATTTGTAGGTATTTTATTTGCAAATGTATTGTTGCTATTTGGACTTATGATGTCCCCACTTCTCACACATTACCAGCATGAAATTGTGGATAAGATGGTGGCAGATTATCAATATGTGTTGAAGACACCAGTGGAAACCGAAAACGAAAAGGCAGAAAAATTTTCTATTACTACCTTAAAAACAGAAAGAGAACCAAAAGAGGGAGAAGAAATCAGTATTTATGGTATTAAGAAGGATAGTGATTATCTAAAAATAGAAGATACGGGAGAAGGTGTTTACATCTCAAAAGGATTTAGCGAGAAATACCAATACAAAAAAGGAGATGTCATTCGGTTAAAAGAGCCATACGAAAACAAGTACTACAAATTTAAAATTAAAGGAATGATTGACTATCCAGCTTCTTTGGCAGTCTTTATGGATCAAAAGCAATTTGCCAAGATGTTTGACAAGGAAGATGGCTATTTTAATGGATATTTCTCAAATCAAAAATTAAGCGATGTAAAAGAGGGGAATGTCTTAAATTGCATTACCCAGGAAGATTTAACTAAGGTATCCAGACAGATGAAAAAATCTATGGGATCTATGTTCTATTTGATAGAGGTGTTTGCGATTGTCTTATCGGCTATGCTAATTTACCTTTTGACAAAGTTAATTATTGAGAAGAATAGTAATTCTATTTCCATGGTAAAAATATTAGGATATACACAAAAGGAAATCGGTGGTTTGTATTTGACAGCTACCACTTGGGTTGTGACACTGTCAGTAGGGATTAGTCTTTGGATTTCCACAATTATCATGCGACAATTATTCTTTATTTTTATGCAGGATTTTGGTGGCTGGTTGAGTTGCTATATCGAACCAAAAATTTATATTGAAATGTTTCTTATGAATCTTAGTATATATTTTGTAGTAGTCCTATTGCAATTTATGAAAATCAAGAAGATACCGATGGAGGAAGCGTTGAAAAACGTAGAATAAAAAGAAAAAGATGGTCGTCACGAAAATGTGGCAGACCATCTTTTTTCTATGTGCAGTTTAGTTAAAAATATTCTTTCAGTTGAACAGTTATTATCTATTCTGTTAAGTATGCTTCGTTAAGTGCAATTACCTTTTTCATTGCTTCCTGACCAGGAGCACCGATTGTATTTCTCTTCTTTACACATGTTTCCATACTGATTGCATCATAAATATCCTCTTCAAATACAGGGCTGATCGCTTTGTATTCTTCTAAAGTCATATCATCCAGTGCGATATTCTTATCAATACAGAATAGTACAAGCTGTCCCACAATACCATGAGCATCACGGAATGGAACACCATGATTTACTAAATAGTCAGCAGCGTCGGTAGCGTTGGTAAAACCGTTACGTGCACTCTTGTTCATATTATCTTTTTTAAATTCCATTGTAGAAATCATACCAGTAAATAAAGCGATACATCCCTTTACTGTATCAATGGCATCAAAAGTAAGCTCTTTATCTTCCTGCATATCTTTATTGTATGCTAAAGGAAGGCTTTTCATAGTTGTTAAGAGAGAAACTAAAGCACCGTAGACACGTCCTGTCTTACCACGAACAAGTTCTGCAATATCTGGATTTTTTTTCTGTGGCATAATGCTACTTCCGGTACTATAACTATCATCAATTTCCACAAATTGATATTCATTGGAATTCCAGATTATAATTTCCTCACAAAAACGACTTAAATGCATCATAATCGTACACATTGCAGATAAAAACTCAATCAGATAATCTCTGTCAGAAACGGAATCCATACTGTTAAGAGTAGGACCGGCAAAGTGTAAAAGCTCTGCGGTGTAATTACGATCCAATGGATAAGTAGTACCAGCTAAAGCACCAGAACCGATTGGAGAGTAGTTCATACGTTCATGAATATCATGTAAACGAGAACGGTCACGTTTAAACATTTCAAAATAAGCACCTACATGGTGTGCCAGTGTTACAGGCTGTGCCTTTTGTAAATGTGTAAAACCTGGCATATAGGTATCTAAATTTTCTTTCATAATCAAATGCAGTTCTTCCAATAATTTTTTTAGTAATTCATCTACCGCTAAAACTTCATCTCTTGTGTAAAGCTTCATGTCCAGAGCAACCTGATCGTTACGGCTGCGACCTGTGTGAAGTTTTTTTCCTGCATCACCAATGCGTTCAATCAAATGTGCTTCTACAAAACTATGAATATCTTCATGTGTACCATCAATAAGTAAGGTACCATTTTCAATATCACGGCGGATACCAGATAATCCATCTACGATTTGATTTTTCTCATCTTCTGTTAAAATACCCTGCTTGGCAAGCATTGTAACATGAGCAATACTGCCTTCGATATCCTGTTTATAAAATTTCTGGTCAAATCCAATGGATGCATTAAAATTGTGAACAAGTTGGTTGGTCTCTTTTGTAAAACGGCCACCCCATAATTTCATATGTATTACCTCGTCTTTCTTTGTAAAATGTATCAACTTAAATCCTCATCCTGATCTTCAAAGTCAGTAGAGTATTCTTCCGTATTGCCCTCTTCTAATAAGTTATCTTCCAGTGGTCCGTACAAAGTCGGAAAATGTACATGTAAATCGTGTACATATTTTTCGTGTTGATGTATATGTTCGGACACGATAGAAGAAAAAGAATCATCCTTCGTACTGATTTCTCTAGCTTCCTCCCCGCCATAACAGCGATAATATTTTAAAAGATTCCCGCTGTTTAATTGAATTGTTGAAGCATTGCATAAATCCGAATTGCGCTGGTATGGAAGCTTATCATACATGCTAGAATTGTTTTCCAAAGATGTATCATAAGGCCGTTGTGCCTCAGAAGGATATTTAATTCCCATACTAACACCCCCTATAGTCTTCTTTCATTATACTATTGCGTTTGGGATAATGCAATCAGAAAGTAGAAATGCTAAATATTGCAAAAATATTACGAATCTAACTTTGGGATAGAAAAAAGCATCTATGAAAAAAATGTAAAAAAAGATAGGAATAATACTCAAAAATTATTGACAAAAATTGTGCAATAATGCCAAGTGAAAAAACAGAGATAACAGAAGAAAGAGAAAAAATAAGAAAAAGAGAGAACGGAAAAACTGGAAAATAAGGGAAAAAAGAAAGATTGGAGATTTTTTTTGGATGGGAAAAGGCAATATGTGAAAAATATATAAAAATTGAATAGAAATACAAAAGAATTATATGAAAAATGGCAATAAAATGTCTGGTAATCATTACAAAAGTGTTAAAAATATTTGAAAATTCTATTGGAAATAAATCTAAAATTAGTATATAATAAAAATAACTTATAGAAAGTTCAAATTATAGAAAATGAAGGAGGAAATGCAAGTGCATAACATTAAGAGAAGAATTATGGGAAGCTTAATGGCTGTATTAATGGGTACAAGTACCATCTTGGGTACATGTCCGGCTCCGCTTTTTGCAGCTAATGTTTCCGCAAAAGCAGAAGTGGAAGTGACTTCTGATGCATCTGAAGTGAATGCAAACCAGTATGGATTAGTTTCTGCAAAGCAGGGTAATATTTTACATGCATGGGATTGGAAGTTCACAGATGTAACAAAAAATATCGAGGATATAGCAGAGGCTGGTTATTCTCTAGTACAGGTATCCCCATGCCAGGTATGTGAGAATACAACTACTAATAATGATTGGTGGAAGTTATATCAGCCATATGACTACAAGTTCGGAAATTCACTGGGAACAGCAGATGAATTTAAGGAAATGTGTTCTACAGCAGAAAAATATGGTGTTTCTATTATTGTCGATGTAGTAGCAAACCATATGGCAGGAACTGGTACTGGAAGTTGTGGTGAGAGAAAATCACAAGTAGATAGTTGGTGGACGGATGATAAGTTCCATAATACTGGAGTGAAGTTTACTGGTACTTATGATGATAATCGTGAAATGATGGTACGTTCTAACATCGGTATGCCAGATGTGGCAACAGAGCGAGAAGATGTACAGGAAAGAATGATTTCATATCTGGAAACTTTATTGGATATGGGAGCAGATGGTTTCCGTTATGATGCAGCAAAGCATATCGGTACAACCAGCGATAGTGGAAATTCAAACGATACATTCTGGAAGAACATTTCCGCAGCCGTATCTGCAAAGAAACCAGATGCATTGGTATATGGCGAGATTTTAAATAGTATGCCTGTATCAGATGAATATTATGTAAAAGATGGTATCAAAGTAACGGAAAGCCAGAAGGGCTGGGATATGAAGGACTTGGTACGAGGTGAAGGAACAGTTTCACAAAAGAGTGCATTTACATATACAAGAAAATCATCTGCTTCTAATTTGATTACTTGGGTAGAAAACCATGATACTTATTTAAATCATTGGGGTAGTACGGGATTAGCAGACAATCATAATCATAAGAATTATATGTCTGATGACCAGATTATGCTTGCATGGTCTACTGTAGCTGCAAGAGCAGATGCACAGGCACTTTACTTTGCAAGACCAGATGGATGTTCAGAACCAGCAAATCCTAATGACAATGATGCAAGTAATACAATTCAAGGTAACTTGGGTATGAGTACAAAGAATTTTGATTGGAAGGATAAGAAAGTTGCATCTGTTAATAAATTTAAGAATGCAATGGTAGGCGAAGGTGAAGAATGTTCTACAAGTGGAAATCTTGCAATCATTAAACGTGGAAATAAAGGTGTTGTAGTTACCAACTTTGGAAGTGGTTCTGCAAACTTTGATGTAAGCGGATTATCAGGATTAAAAGATGGAAAGTACACAGATGCTAGTGGACAGAACGGAGAATTTACTGTATCTGGTGGAAAAGTTTCTGGCTCTGTAAAGGGAAATTCATTTGTTGTATTATATGATGCTGATTCCGTTGTACAGGTGACAGAAACACCATCTGCGACTCCTGATGAGACACCAGTAGCTGGAGCAGCATCTGTTTCTTTTGAAAATGGCGGTGGTAAGTTTAAAGAAGCTGTTAAGGAAACAATTACGGTAAAGAATGCAGAATATGCATACTATAGTTATGATGGTGCAGATTGGACAGAAATCAAAGATGGAAAAGCTACAGTGACAATCGGTGCAGATGCAAAGAACATTGGTGATACATATGCATTATATGTAAAAGCAATGGGAAAAGATGGAAAGCTAGTTGATAGTGAAAAAACTTATACATATTCAACAAGCTCAAGCGAAACTGGAACCACACATTCTTTGAAACTTAGAATTGCAAAATCTGAACAGGCAACAGCACCTTATGTATACTTCAAAGGTAGCACAACAGCATGGCCAGGAGAGGCTATGACAGAAGAGGGTGACTATTGGGTATATGTGTCAGATACAATGACAAGCGGAGAGGTAATCTTCAATGGTGGAACTGGAAGCTGGCAGGATCCTGAAAAGGATAAAGGTTGGCATACAGTAGCCGGATATATGCAATATAGTTTGAAAGACAAAGCAGTTACTGAATTTTCAGAGACAACTGAGGCAACTGTTTCTCCAGATGCTAAGAAGGCAAATAAAGCACCAGAGTTTGTTATTTCAACAACAAAACCAACAGAGACTCCAGCTACTCAGACAGAAGAACCAACAGAGGCACCAACAGCAACACCAGACAATGTGACAGGTGAGATGAGTATCTCTGTTAATAAAGTAGATGGTACACAGTTCGATACAGAAACATTACCAGTAACAATTAAAGTGGAAAATGCAACAGATGCTGTTTATAGCATTGACGGTGGTGCAGAAGTTAGCTTTGATGGTGAGACAACTGTTGAAGTTGGCGAAGGTAAGATTGCTGATACAGACGTAACATTGAAGGTAACAGCAACAGATAAGGAAGGCACAAGAAGTGCAACTACTTATACTTATAAAAAGGTATTTAATCCTAAAAAGGCAGCAGAAGAACAAAAAGTAGGAACTGTTACAACAGCAGTTACTAAGATTAAGAGTTTAATGGAAGTAGTATCTGATGCAGCACAGGCAGATGCAGATGTACTTCAAGGAGAACCAGAAAGTAGTTATTTTTCAACAAACCCTAATAATCAGACTGGTGCAAAAAAGACAATCACATCAGCAAAAGATTTTACAGAGGATATGATTATTGCTCAGGGTGTGGCAAATGATGGTATTACCTCGTTCAAGGGAACACATGAAGGACCTGTATATGATACTTATGCTTTGTTTGGTGCATATGATGATACAAATGTATACATAGGTGTGCAATATACAAATGTAATTGATGTAATTGATCCAGCGCAAGGTTATCCAATCTCTGATAATGGAAAGCCTTCAGCAGGTGATATTCCACAAATGATGGTATTTGATACACGTTCTGGCGATTATACCGATGGTACTGCAAATGATACAAAACAGAAGACAGCATGGGACACAAATGTCAAGTTTGCAGGGGATGCAAAGGTAGATAAGTTATTTGTTTATTCAGCAAAGGCAGAAGTAAATAATACTGCATTATTTAAGTCGGTAAATGGAATTGTAGATTATAACACTGTAATTTCTTCAAAAATAGCTTCGACAGGAAAAACAGGAATTACATACAAATATGAAGATGGCTTCTTCTGCAAGAATATGTATGGTATTAAAAGAAATGGATATGATGGTTATACACCAGCAGATTTAAATAGTGATTCGTCTGAATGGATTGACTTCTTAACAACAAGTCATGACACAGATAAAGACACATTTATGATTATGACTATACCAATGTCAACTTTAGGAGTAACAGCTGATAAGGTTGCATCTGAAGGAATTGGTGTTATGAGTATTTCAACATTTGGGGCAAGTGGAATTGGAAGTTGTCCACAAGATTTAAGTATGTTAGATGTAGCTTGTGATCCGTATGGTCCAGATGAGTCGACATCAGCAGAAAAAGAAGATGAAGATACTGTTACAACTAAATTGGCACAACTTGGGGGCTCTGTAGATAATCCTATTAAGACACCTAAGCCAATTACATCAGCAGAAGTGACAGCAACACCAGATAGTAGTGTAGCAACAGCAACACCAGAGGTTACACCATGTGTAACAGCAACACCAGAAGCAACCGATAGTAGTGTGGCAACAGCAACACCAGAAGCAACCGATAGTAGTGTAGCAACAGCAATACCAGAAGTTACACCACATGTAGTAGCAACACCAATTGTACCAGAAGATACAGATCAAATGGTTGTAAACTTTGGTGCAGAAAAAGCAGCTCCACAGGTTGCTGGAACAACTTTGAAATTAGAGGCAAAACCATATAACACAACAGGAACTTGTCAGTATCAGTTTGTAGTTGACGGTCAGGTTGTACAGGAATACTCAGAAAGTGCTTCTTATAATTGGTATGCAACTTCAGGAAAGCATACAATTAGTGTAAGCGTAAAAGATCAAACAGGAAAATATGTTGTAGTTGAGAAAAACTATACAGTTATGGGTGATAATCCAGCGACTCAGGAACCAACAGCAACACCAGAGGTTACACCATGTGTAACAGCAACACCTGTACAGTCACCAACAATTGAGGATCCAAAGGAAACAGAAGCACCAGTTGAAATTACTGTAAAAGCATCCTTTGGAAAGGCTTCACCACAAAAGGTAAATACTGCTATTAAGATTACACCAAGAGTAAGTGGTACAAAGAATAGTTACAAATACTCTATTATGGCTGAATTAAAGAACAGCACATATACACAGCGTGTTGCAAGTAATTCAACAGCAAAGAGTGTAACTTGGAAACCGAAAAAAGCAGGTACTTATAAGATTACGATTTCAGTTACAGATTCAGAAGGATATAAGGGCGTAAAGACTTACAACTATGTAATTAAACAGCCTAAACTAACTGTAAAGGGAAGCATTAGTAAGAAATCAATTAAGCTTGGTCAAAAGGTTAAGATTACAACAAATGGTACAGCAAGTAAGGGTACTTTGAAGTTTAAGATTACTTCTAAGAAGAAGGGTGACAAGAAAGCAGTTGTACTTAAGAAATACAGTACAAAGAAAACTTGTATCTGGAAGCCAAAGAAGAAAGGAACATATACAATTACTGTATATGCGAAAGACGGAAGTGGAAAACAGGTTAAAAAGACTCTTAAACTAACTGTAAAAGCAAAGAAATAATAAAAATTCTTAAAATAGGTAAATATAGGGGCTGCAATAATTTTGTGGCTCCTATTTTTTCTCTCACAGTATAGAAATATTTGTGAAGAATGTACAATGAAATATGATAATATGATGTTTTTTTTACATTATTTTGTAGAAGTATCTAAAAATGGAAATATAAGGGAATATTATTGAAACGAAAATGTGTAAATGATAAAATATAGAAAAATACACCAATATCACATTTTAAGATATGAGACATAGGAAAAAAAGAATGGAGGAAATAGAATGGCAAGAAAGAAAGTTCTTAGTGTAGCATTAGCTGCTATGTTGTCTACGAGTACGGTATTTGGAAGTTCACCACAGTTCTCGCAGATAGTATCAGTTAATGCTAAAAAAACTACAAGTGAAGATCAGGATGTGGAAGAAACAGAGGTAGTAACCGATGCAGAACAGGTAGATGCATCTAGTTATGGATTATGTGATAACACAAAGGATGGTGCTATTTTGCATGCATTCTGTTGGTCTTTCAATACCATTAAAGAAAATATGAAGGATATTGCAGAGGCGGGGTACACAACAGTACAGACATCTCCTGCAAATGCTTGTAATGATAGTAGTCCAGGAATGATTTTGTATGATTCTAATAATAAAGATGATTCCTATGATGGAAAGCGGGGATGTTGGTGGTGGCATTATCAACCAACAGATTGGACTGTAGGAAATTATCAGTTGGGTACAAGAGATGATTATAAAGCAATGTGTGAAGAAGCGGACAGGTATGGTGTAAAGATTATTACAGATGTGCTTCCAAATCATACAACACCCGATATTGCAAGAGTTTCAGACAACCTTGCAAATGCTGCAGGAGGAAAGGGGAAAGGTCAATTATACCATGAGAATGGTTTTAATGAAATTAATGATTATAATAATCGTTACGAATGTACCCTTGGTCAAATGGGAGGACTTCCAGATGTAAATACTGAAAATCAAGGATTTCAGGCATATTACTTAAAATACTGTAATGACATTATTTCTTTGGGATGTGATGGGTTCCGTTATGATACAGCAAAACATATTGGTGTTCCAAGTGATCCTAAGGATAGTTCTAATACCAGAGGTGTGAATGATTTCTGGGATATAGCAACTGGAAAAAAAGCAGTCAATGGAATTAGTTTGAATAAAGCAGATGAATTATTTATTTATGGAGAAGTATTACAGGATCGTAATATTCCGTATAATGAGTATGCATCCTATATGAATATGACAGCGAGTGGATATGGTGGAACATTAAGGTCTGCTATTGGAAGCAAAGATTTTTCTACAGGTCGAATCTCAGATTGGAATCATGCTACACCAAATCGAATTGTAACTTGGGTAGAATCTCATGATACCTACTTTAATAAGCATGAATCTGCATGGTTGAACGATTGGCAGATACGTGCTTGCTGGGCAATTATTGCGGCAAGAGATAATGGTACACCGCTATTCTTTTCAAGACCAGATGGTTCAGATGGACCTTCTACAAATTATGTAGGAAATAATGTGCTTGGAGCGAAAGGTAACGACCAGTTTAAACATCCAGAGGTTGCTGCATGTAATCATTTCCGTAATGCCATGGTTGGAGAAAAGGAATATTTAAGTAATCCAAATGGAAGTGGAAGTTTGTTAGCGATTGAAAGAGGAAACAAGGGTGTTGTAATTGTAAACCTTGGTTCCGATGCATCTAATATTAAGTTACAGAAAGTAGCAGATGGTACTTATACAGAAGAAGTAAGTGGAAAACAGGTGCAGGTTTCAGGAGGTACTTTAAATTATACAGTACCAGGTGGAACTGTTGCAGTAGTATACAATCCAACAGCGATTACCAAAGACCCATCCGTATCCGTTTCTAAGGATACAGGAACATTTACAGCTCCATTTGATTTGAAATTGACACCTGTAAATGCAACAAAAGCAACGTATTCTATCAATGGTGGTGATACAGTAGAATTTACAAAGGCAACTACCGTTAAGATTGGTGAAGGATGCGAAATTGGTGATAAAGTTACGGTAAAAGTAACAGCTACAGGTGAAGGTGAGCCATTTGAAAAGACATTTACATACACAATGGCAGATGCACCACAGTATAAAATGTATCTTCGTGTGAAGAAATCTGACTTTGACAGTGCACCAACGTTATATTTATATGATTCAGAAACAGGAAAAACGGCTTTAAATGGTGCATGGCCAGGAAATGCCATGACAGCAGAAGGGGATTATTATGTATATACGAGTGATACAGTAGATAGCGGAGTTGCTATTTTAGTGTCTGGTACATGGAGAAGTACAGAAGATATGCAGCCTGGCTTAAGTGTAAATGGTTATATGGAATACGATAAATCCTCAAATAAGTTTTCGACATTTACAATTGAGACAAAACCGCCAGTTACAAAGGCACCTACAAAAGAGCCAGAAAAGACTGCTACACCAAAACCGTCTTCAACGGCTACTACGACACCAACCAAAACTGCCACACCAAAACCAGAAAATACAGCAACCTCAAATAGTCCAAGTATTTCTGTTTCAGTGAAGGATGGTAGTTCATTTACAACAGAAACAGAATCTGTAAAAGTAACACTTGCAAATGCAACAAAGGGGACTTACCGTGTTGATAATGGACCGGAAAAAAGCTTTGGAACTAGCACAACAGTTGTTTTAGGACAAGGAAAGATAGCAGATACAGATGTTACACTGGAAGTGACAGCGGTGTCTGGAAGTAAAGAAGTAACAAAAACATTTACTTATCATAAAGTATTTGATGGTGAGAAAGCAGAAGTAAAGGCATCTGCCCTTCAAAAACTGCAAAGTTTATTTGAAGTGGTTGCAGAGGCAGCACAGACAAATACAGCAGCAGAAAGTGATGCTTACTATGCAACTAACCCAGATGGGAAACTAGGAAAAGAGGCAACCATTACAGGAATGGCTGATTTTACTCAGGACATGTTGGTTGCTCGTAGCGGTGCGTGGGATGTACCAAATGCATGGAACGGAGCGCATGAAAATAGTGTAGCAGATTGCTATGGCTTATATGCTGCTTGGGATAGTGACAATCTTTATATTGGACTGGAAATGGTAAATACAACAGACACATGGGCAAATGAAGGAGATGGACCACTTCTTGACGGAGGAAAGATGTCGAATGTACCTATTGTGATTGCAATCAATACTGGTAAGGGAAATAAAATGTCTGGACAATGTGTAGATAAGTCGGATAGTGACCATATTTGGCAGTGTAATGTGGAATTTGAAACAAGAATTGACCATTTGTTATTTGCGTCTGCAAAAGGAAGCGGCGGCGAGCCGGGATTGTTTACAGCGGGCACAGATGGAAAGAGTGATTATAAAAACTATTTAGTTGGCTTTAAGGATGCTGGAATTACCTATAAGGCAGAGGATGGTAGTATTTCGCCAGAAATTATGCAATTAGTAGGTTCTAAAGATGTTTCAGATGCGCATGACAAGTCTATGTATAAAGATGCCATGACAATGGGACATAATAGAAAATATGATACATTCTTTACCTATACAATACCTTTAAAGGCATTAAATATTGATAAGTCATATATTGAAGCAAATGGTGTTGGAATTATGGGACTAGGAACAAGACAAACTTCACCATTGGATTGTGTTCCTCATGATCCATCCATGTTGGATAATACGATGGAGTCCTATACGCAGGCGGATGATAATACTTCTTTTGAAAAAGAAGATTTAGATATTATTACAGTGCCATTGGCAGCGGTAGGAAATGCCAAAGGTGGTGGAGAAGGTTCTGGAGAGGTTTTGAAAACAGAAGAACCGAAAAAAACAGAACAACCAACAAAGACAAATGTACCAGAAAAAACAGTGGAAGTAACAAAAACAGAGGCTCCAAAGAAAACGGAAGAGCCAAAAAAGACAGAAACTCCAAAAAAGACAGATGCACCTCTTGAAACAGCAGTGGTAGCAACAAGTAATCCTGGAGATAAATTTACAGTGAACTTTGGTGCAGATCGTTCTTCACCTCAGCTTAATACAACTAAATTAAACTTAAAAGCAGTTGCTTATGGTGGAAAGAAAAGTTATAAATATGAATTTTTAGTAGACGACGAAACTGTACAGAAAGCTTCTACTAAGGATAATTATAGTTGGGCTCCAAGTAAAGGAAATCATACAATCAAGGTTATCGTTGAAGATGCGAATGGAACAAAGATTTCCTGTGAGAAGAAGTATGTAGTAGAAAGTGCAGGAAGTGAGGCAATGCCTTCTACCAAACCAACAACTACACCTACGAAGAAACCAGTAGGAACTACTTCTCCAAAACCTACAGATAGCGTATTGCCAACGGGTGAGTTAATGGCGAGATTGAAGTTTTCGGCTGTATCCCCACAAAAGGTTGGAAAAGTAATTGGATTGAATTTGGTTGCAGTTGGCGGAACTGCTCCGTATAAATACTCTATAACAGTTACTGATAAATCAGGAAAGCCTGTTAGATTGTTAAATAAATCTAATTCTGGTACTGCTACATGGAAACCATCAAAAGCAGGGACTTATAAGATTTACAGTATGATTGAAGATGCCAATGGAGATGTAGTAATAAAGAATACGACATACACAATTAAGGCATCAAAGACAATTACAGTAAAAGGTTTTAAACCAAGTAAATATACTGTAGTAAAAGGTAAGAGTGTGAAATTTACGATGAAGGCAGTATCTTCTAATAAAGGAAAAGTACAATACAAACTCTCTGTACAGAAAAAAGGAACTTCTAAAAAAGTAGTCATTAAAAAGTATTCTAAAAAAGCAACGTTTACATGGAAAACGAAGAAAAAAGGTAAATATACTATTTATCTGACGGTGAAAGATGCAAAGGGAAAAACAACAACAAAGAAGTTAAGTAAACAGATTACAGTAAAATAATAGGTAAGAAGAAAAAGGAAGAAGCCAAAAGCGAAATGCGGGAGGCTTCTTCCTTTTTGTGTTATAGGAAAGAGTGATTTATATTGCTAAAAATATAAAAATAAACTTAAAAATGCAGCTTTAGATAAGAAAAATTGTTAAAAATGTAGAAATTTAAGAAAAATGAAAAATAATTGTTATATTTCTTGAAAAAATGGTAATATAAACATAGTGTTTTTATAAGGTCAAAGAATGGCTTTGTAGAAATATAAATATATGGAAGTTTATAGAAATAGATATGTTTAATTTAATGGACTGCTAGAAAGTTTATACAAAAAAGAAATGAAAAGGAGAAAGTTGAATGAGAAAAAACAAAAAGATAGTTAGAAGATTAGGGTGTTGTCTATTAGCAGGTGTAGTTGCGACAACAACTGTGGGAACGTTTAGTCTTAATAAGAGGGTGAAAGCGTTTAGCACTATTACAGTTGACGCAGAAGGAAAAAAAGTAGTATCGAATCCTAAATTTTTAGGTTTGAGAGATATGTATGAATGGTGTGGATTTATTGACAAAAAAGAGTTTAAGACTGCCGAAGAGGTTGAAAATCAGCCGGTTTATTATTCAAAAATGTTAAATGAAAATGTTTCCATAGGAACAGATAGAAACGGAAATGAGTGGTATGGTGATTGTGTTGCTCTGACGTTTGGTGCACCACATAGTTATCCTTCAGGTTCTATGCCGGTTTTTGTTAATGTAAGATGTTATAGTTCTTCTGATGGAGTAAAAGATGGAACAATGCCAAAGGGAGCAAATGTAAAATATAATGGAAAGGATGTATTTGCACCTGCAATAGAAATTGGTGAAAACGCATTAAGCAATAGTTCAATTACAAAATTATATGTACCGGAGACATACAAGCTTATAGCGGACAGAGCGTTTAAAGGGAGAAATACCTTGGAGGCGGTCGTTTTTATAAATGCTGATGGGAAAACGGAAAATAATGGATCTGAATTAGTAGCTATTGGAGACGAGGCTTTTGCGGAATGTTCTTCGCTAAAAAAGGCAATTTTGTCAACGAAATTGTTAAGTATTAGTGATAATTTTTTAAGTAATTATTCGATGGTTTCCGAAAGACCTATGGGAAATCAGGTTTATAAAAATTGTAAGGCAATTAATTCTGTTCTTATTGATGCAGAAAATGAAAATATAGTAATTCCAAAAGAATTATTTGCGGGTTGTGAAAATATTAGTAGTATTAATATTAAAGCAAAATACGCAATTATTTGTGAGGGTGCTTTTAGTGGTGCAGGATCAAATACTTTAAAAAATTTTACATTGAACTGTGATGCCAAAATTGGAAGTTATGCGTTTAGTAATAATAGTTCATTGGAGCACGTAGTATTTAATGGACAGGTAGATTTTGAAGAACTTGTTTCTAAATCATCATATACCGAAAGTAAATCGGTGTTTTACAAGTCTTTTTTACAGCAGAGTGATAAGGAAACATTTGTAGAATTTAATGGAAATACAGAGCTTATATTACCCGAAAAATGTTTTAGCTCAACAGGATATTTGAATAAAATTGTGTATGGGGACAAAATAGAGTATATTCAAATAGGAGCATATGCATTCGAAAATACAGGTATTAGTAATCTGGATTTTACAGGAAAAAAATTGTATGTTGTTGATAATGGACTGGCTGGATTAACAAATACAAAGGAAATTAGCTTTAATAGTACGGAGAATACTTATCTTAATACAAATACATTTGGTACAAGTGTAAATACAGAAATATCGACAAATAATATGTCAGCAGTAAATAAGATAACGGTGAATTCTAAAACTGTCAAACTTAGTTCTTTTAAGAGTGTTAAAGATGGAGCGAGTTTGATATTTGGAGATAAAGTATCAATCTTTTCGTGGGGAGATACGTCTGATGGATATAGTGTGGGTGGCATTAAAAATGTATATATAACCAGCTCGGATACTGATTTAAAGTTATATGGAAAAATACCAAATGAAGGGTACAATTTATATGGTTATGCAGGAACAAGGTATCAGGAATATATTGTTAATTCTGCAAACAAAGTAAGCTGGAATAGTTACATAAGGGAACTACAAGCTTGGAATGCACAAGATTTAGGAGATAAACCAACCATGGTGAAATCAACAGGCTTTGATCCAACAAAAATCAAAGTGGTTGCACAATTAGCGGATAAGACGGAAAAGGTTCTTTCCTATTCTGAGGATGGCACAGCAGATGGGTATACGTTAGATGAGGATTCAAAAAAGAAAATAGAAGAGGCATTGAAAAGTGAAGGAAATAGTAGAGTGTCTGTTGCAATTAATTATTGTGGTGCTACCCTTACAAAATCTATTTTATTTGTGCCAAAAGAGGTGGAAAGTTTTACCTTAGCCTCTAAGGAGAATGTTTCCTTTGTAGAGGGAATGCAGGTGGATGCTTCGCAGTTTACGATAGCAGATGTTAAGTATAATGATGGTACTACAGAGTCGGCAGCGGATTCAAAAGAAGTCTCCATTCGGTTAAAGTCTGGACAGACAAAGTTGGCAAGTGGCACAAATACAGTGATTGTTTCCTATAAGGGAATGGAGAAACAGATTGAGGTGGTAGCCAGTGCAAAGAAGATTGCAAAAATTCATGCAGCACTGAAATCGCAGGATAAAAAATATTATCCGGGAGATACGGTGACAAAGGATGATGTTACAGTTACGGTTACATATGATAACGGGGAAGTGGTTTCGGATTATAAAGAATTTACGATATCTAACAATCGTATTCCGTATAAGGCAGTAGATACCGTAGCAGTGGATATTTCAGCAGGAGAGATAACGGATACTGTTTTTGTTGCACCGATAAAAGTTGCCTGCTTATCTGCGAACTATTTAGGAACAGGTGTAACAGAGGGGAATGAAATCAATAAAAAGGATATTTCGGTATCTATTTTATATTCGGATGGAACTGCAAAAGTATTGACAGATGAGGAATATAATCTAATATATTCTCCTGTGGTTGCAGGAGTGGAGAATGTGGTGACAGTAGTATGGAAAGAAGATACCACAAAAACAGGATGTTTTAAGGTGATCGGTCAGAAAGCTACGGGAACGATTAGTCCTACACCTACGGGAACCAGTGAACCTGCACCAGTAACTCCAGTACCAACTGCTTCTGTACCTACACCAGTACCAGAGCCTACAATCTCCGTAAATCCAGTTCCTACTGCGACGGAAAGTAATGCACCTTTAGAGACACCGGGACAAACGGTAATACCAAAGGAAGATACGACGATACCAAATGGTGATGTTACGAAATTACAGGAAAGCAAGCTGACAATGGGAGTAAAGGAAAAGGTTACCATTAAGCTAAAGGGCGGCACAATCACCAGTGCGGTAAGTAGTAATAAAAAAGTAGCAACTGTAAATGCAAAAGGTGTTGTAACAGCAGTGAAGGTAGGAATCGCAAAAGTAACTATTGTAGATAATTTTGGAAAGAGTAAAGTAGTTACCATAGTGGTAAAGAAAGCGCCAAAGACACTCAAGGCAAATGTTACGAAGAAAACCTTGAAGCTTGGTAAAAAGTTTACGATTAAACCGAAGTTTGCCAAGGATTGTTATAGTTATCAAATAAAATTCAGTACAAGCAATAAGAAAGTTGCAACCGTGAATAGTAAGGGTGTTGTGGTAGCTAAGAAAAAAGGAAAAGCAACGATTTTGCTAAAGACATATAATGGAAAGAAAGCAAAGGTTGTTGTAGTTGTGAAATAAAAGGCACATGAATACCTGTTTCGGATTTTAAAGTGAGACAAGACATAGGAATATGTTTTGTCTCACTTTTGTTAAAATTGTATAAAAATAGACAGGATGAAAAAAGCTTATGGCAAAAAAATAAAAATTCAGAAAATAAATTTAAAAGACGAATTGTTTAAATGTTTCAAAAAAAATACAAAATTATTGAAAAATTTATATAAAAGTGTTATAATGAGGGGCGAAACGAAAAAGCTTGTGTAAAAAATATGAGAGGCATGGTTTCAATAAAGGAACGGAGGAAGAGATATGGTTAGAAAGAAAGTCCTAAGTATTGCCCTTGCAGCAATGATGACAACAGGTACTATTTTAGGAGATAACTCGGCACTGTATCAGTCTATATTTGTAAAGGCAAAGACGACAACGGATACAGAAGTAACAGTGGATGAAAAACAGGTGGATGCAAATGAATATGGATTGGTGGATAACATTCAGGACGGTACTATTTTGCATTGCTTTGACTGGAAGTATAATGATATTAAGGCAGAATTAAAAAATATTGCAGATGCAGGTTTTACGTCTGTGCAGACATCACCAGCACAAAGAGACGATTCATATGGGGTATGGTATATGTTATATCAGCCACAGAGTTTTTCTATTGCAACGAATGCGCTAGGAAGTAAAGAAGATTTACAGTCCTTATGTACAGAAGCTGAAAAATATGGAATTAAGGTAATTGTCGATGTGGTTGCTAATCATATGAGAGGTGATGGTAACAATGTAGATGACAATATGAAACGAAGTAATCATCCTGATTATTGGCATACAGATGACTATGATAGTGGAAGAAACATTGATTGGAAAAATCGTTTTCAGGTAACACATGGAAGAATTGGTATGCAGGACTTAAACTCAGAAAATAGTAGTGTCCAGAATATTGTTGCAAATTATGTAAAAGAGTTAGCGTCCGTAGGTGTGGATGGTATTCGATGGGATGCAGCAAAGCATATTTCTTTACCTTCTGAAAATTGTAACTTTTGGAAAGTAGTCACAGAGGCAGCTGGGCTATATAATTATGGAGAGATTTTAGGAGGACCTACAGATGACACTAGTTCAGAGTCCGCTAAAAGCTTGATGAAGGAATATATAAATTATATGTCTGTAACAGATAATAGTTATGGAAGTGATTTGTGTGGATCTTTTAGAGATGGAAAGATTACAGGAACATCGGGCATATGGACTAATAAAGGAGTAAGTGCTGACAAGTTAGTATATTGGGGAGAAAGTCATGATACATATGCTAATGATGAAGGTGATGGTGGTTGGACAAAGAATATCAGTCAGAATGCGGTTGACCGGGCTTATGCCATTGCAGCTGGACGAGCAGATGCAACATCCTTATATTTTTCACGTCCATCCGCAACAGCAAAGACAAGTATTATGGCTGGGGCAAAAGGTAGCACACATTTTACTTCAAAGGAAGTAGCTGCGGTCAATCATTTACATAATGCTTGTGTAGGGCAGAAGGATTATTATGTGGCAGGAAGTGACGCAGCAGCAGTATGTCGTGAAACTGGTGCCGTAATTGTAAAAGGAAGCGGAAGTGGACAGGTTACCATTCAAAATGGTGGTGGTTTGACTGCACCTGGTACATATACAGATGAAGTTTCAGGAAGCACCTGGACAGTAACAGCAGACACGATTTCAGGAACAGTAGGAGATTCTGGTATTGCTGTAATCTATAATGGAGCAAAAAAACCAACTGTTTCTGTGTCAAAAGATAGTGGAACTTTTACTGAACCATTTGAGTTGACATTGACACCTTCTAATGTAGACAAAGCTACCTACTCTATCAATGGTGGTGATGCCGTAGAATTTACAAAGGCAACAAAGGTAAAAATTGGTGAGGGATGTCAGATTGGAGACAAAGTTACAGTAAAGATAACAGCTACAGGTGAAGGAGAGTCGTTTGAAAAGACACTTACCTATACTATGACAGATGTTCCAGTTGCAAAATTCCTTGTAAGAGCAAAAAAATCAGACTTTACTTCAGCACCATATATTTATGCATTTTCTTCTGGTGCTACAGCGAAAGAATATGCTGGAAAGTGGCCTGGTACAAAGATGACAGAAGAGGGAGATTACTATGTATTCTCTAGCGATGATATGGATAGTGCAACTGTTATTTTAAGCGATGGAAATAACGGATGGAGAAATACACAGGAGAATGAAACAGAAGTTGTAGTAAATGGAATGATGGAATACGATAAATCCAGCAACAAGTTTACTACTATTACGATTGCATCAAAAACACCTAGTCCTACTACAGTAGTGACACCGACACCAAAGATAACAGAGACACCAAAAGTGACAGAGACACCGAAAATAACAGAAACGCCAAAGGCAACAGTAAATCCAACACCAACAGTGACTGCTGAAAGTAAGGTAAGCATTGATGTTTCTTTGGATAGTGGAAGCAGTTTTACAACAGAGTCTAAGGATGTAAAGGTTACACTTAAGAATGCTACTAGCGGAACATATCGTGTGGATAATGGACCAGTGAAGACATTTACGGGAAGTGCAACTGTTACAATCGGACAAGGTAAAATTGCAGATACAGATGTTACATTAGAAGTAACTGCAATATCAGGAAAAAATGAACTGACAAAAACATTTACTTATCATAAGGTATTTGATGGAACAACTGCACAGGTAAAAACAGCAGCAGTTACAAAGATTCAAAGTTTGCTTGAAGTGGTTGCAGAGGCAGCACAGGCAAATACAGCAGCAGAAAGTGATGCTTACTATGCAACCAACCCAGGAAGTAAAGTTGGTAAAAAGGCAAGTATTGAAATTGATGGAAGTTTTTCAGACTGGTCAGATGATATGTTGATTGCACAGGGGGCAGCCTTTGATACAGCAACAGCATTTAAGGGACAGTGGGAAAACTGTGTAATGGATTCTTATTCTTTGTATGGTGCATGGGATGATGAAAACTTATATATTGGTTTCCAGTTAGTTAATGTATATGATGATGCATTAAAAGATTCTGGTATGGATTTAGCAGGTGGTCCGTTAAGTTGTAATGGAAAGATTGGCGATTTACTTATTACAATTGCTATCAATACAGGAAAAGGAAATGCAATGACTGGACGTGTATCAGATGGAAAAGGAATCTGGGGACAGGAAATTGAGTTTAAAACAAGAGTGGATAATATTTTAGTATTCCATGGTGATAATACAGGAACACCTGGTTTCTTTACAGGAACAGAAGATGGAACTACAAATTATAAGGCAAATTGTCAGAACTTTAAAGAATTAGGAATTGAAGTGGAATCTGCAGATGGTTGTTTGCCAAAAACAATAATGGGTGTAAAAGATAATCAGGGAGATGTCCAGGCATCTTACTCTATGGATTCTGCTTGGATTGATTTTAATACTACAACCCATGATAACAAGTATGATACATTTTATGAAGTAAAAATACCATTTTCAGCATTGGGAATTACAGCAAGCGATGTGGAAAATAATGGTGTAGGAGTAATGCAGTTAATTGGACGTGGAGAGTCTGGAATGGATTGTATTCCACATGACCCATCTATGTTGGATAATACAATGGGAGATTATGCTGCACAACCAACAAATTCACATGAAAAAGATGATACGGATATTATTACAGTACCACTTGCAGCAATTGGTAATATGAAAGCAACTGGAGAAGGTTCAGGAGGAAATGTTTCCACTCCAAAACCATCTACTGCTACAACGGAACCACAAAAAACAGAAGTGGTTAAAACACCAGCAGCAACAGAAAAAGCAACACCAAAGGCAACAACACCAGCACAGACAATTAAGCCAACAGCAAAGGTAACAGCAACACCTGTACAAACAAAGAAGCCAGCAACAGCAGAACCAGTAGCAACAAGTAACCCTGGAAAGAAATTTACAGTAAACTTTGGTGCAGATCGTTCTTCTCCACAGTATGATTCAACAAAATTGGTATTAAAAGCAATTCCATATGGAGCAAGTGGAGATTGCAAGTATGAATTTTTAGTAGATGGAGAAACAGTGCAAAAGGCATCGAAAAATGCAACATACACATGGAATGGCACCGAAGGTAAACACACAATTAAAGTTGTTGTGGAGGACGCTTCTGGAAATAAGATTTCTAGTGAAAAACAGTATGTAATAGAGCATAGTGGTACAGCAACACCAGTAGTAAAGCCAACAGCAACGGCAAGTATAGAAGATCCAAAAAATACAGCAACACCAGGTGTAGAAGAGACAGCACAGCCATTAAGCGCAAGAATAAAATTATCGGCTGCTTCTCCTCAAAAGGTTGGAAAGCGTGTTACATTGCAACTTATTGCCAATGGTGGAACTGCACCATATAAGTATTCTGTTACAGCTACAAAGAGTAACGGTAAGAAAACAACATTGCTTAAAAACTCAAATAAGAGCACCGTTGTTTGGACACCAGCGAATGCAGGTACTTATAAACTGACAGCTACAATTGAGGATGCCAATGGCGTAAAAGCTGTGAAAAATGTAACATATACAATAAAAGTAGTATCCCCAATTAAAGTAAAAACCTTTAAAGTAAGCAAATATAGTATTGCAAGAGGAAAATCAGTAAAGATCACAGTAAAAGCAACTTCTTCGAATAAAGGAAAGGTGAAATATAAAATTTCAGTACAAAAGAAGGGGGATGCAAAGAAAACAGTTGTAAGAAAGTACTCTACAAAGACAACTTACACATGGAAGGCAAGTAAAAAAGGAAAATATACCATCTATATAACTGTAAGGGATGCAAAGGGTAAGACAACAACAAAGAAACTGAGTAAACAGATTACTGTAAAATAGACAAAACAACAGAGGTGCCGCGTGAGCGGTGCCTCTGTTACTTTGTTTGAAAAGAAAGCGGATAGAAACATTGAAAAAAAGGAAAGATTAAAGTATAATGTTACACAAAAGGTTGCTGATTAGAAAAAGTTAAGCACAACCATCAAATGTGTGAAAACAGAACTGTAGTTAAATGTGAAGTATTACTTTACAAATTAGGAAAGGCAGGATGAACGATGACAAAGATAGATATTATATCAGGTTTTCTTGGAGCAGGAAAGACAACATTGATTAAAAAATTATTACAAGAAGGATTTCAGAAGGAAAAACTTGTATTGATTGAAAATGAGTTTGGAGAAATCGGTATTGATGGTGGATTTTTAAAAGATGCAGGTGTGGAGATTACAGAGATGAATTCTGGATGTATCTGTTGTTCTCTTGTGGGTGATTTTAGTACTGCATTGAAGGAAGTATTAGAGAAGTATACCCCAGACCGTGTTATTATTGAACCTTCTGGTGTGGGAAAGCTTTCTGATGTAATCAAGGCAGTACAGGGAATTGAAGATGCTGCAATTGAATTAAATAGTTTTGTTACAGTTGCAGATGCAGGAAAGTGTAAAATGTATATGAAGAACTTTGGTGAGTTCTTTAATAATCAGATTGAATATGCGAATACCATTGTACTAAGTAGAACACAAAACATGAAAGAAGATAAGCTGGAAGCCTGCGTACAGATGATTCGTGAACACAATGAAAATGCTACAATTATTACAACTCCTTGGGATGATATTTCTGGAGAGAAGATTGTAGAAGCAATGGAAAAGAGAGATTCCTTTACAGAAGATTTAATGAATGAGGCGCAGGTGTGTCCAACATGTGGACATCATCACGACCATGAGCATCATCACGATCATGAGGACCACTGTGCTCATGACCACCATCACGATCATCATCACGACCATGAAGACCACTGCGATCATGACCACGAACACCATCATGAGCATGGAGAACATTGTGGATGTGGACATGACCACGACCATGATCATCACCATCACCATGCAGATGATGTATTTACAAGTTGGGGAATTGAGACACCTCATAAGTTTACAAAAGAAGAGATGGAAGGTATTCTGGAGAAACTTGCAAATACAGAAGAATATGGAATTATTCTACGTGCAAAAGGTATTGTCCCTGCGGCAGATGGAACATGGATTTATTATGATTTAGTTCCAGGAGAATACGAACTTAGAACAGGTGATCCTGAAATTACAGGTAAGATTTGTGTAATTGGTACAAAGCTTGCGGAAGATAAATTAAAAGAAATATTCCACGCATAAGAGCAGAGAGGATAGAGATATGGAAGAAAATGAAGTATATGTATACTTGTTTACTGGTTTCTTAGAAAGTGGTAAGACAAGTTTGATACAAGGAACCATCGAAGAGCCTGATTTTATGAAAGGCGAGACAGGACTTTTAATCTGTTGTGAAGAAGGCGAAGTAGAATACGATGAGGCACTTTTGAAAAAAGTAGGCATTGACATGGTTGTAGTGGAAGAACAGGAAGACCTGACACCTGCCTATCTGGAGGAGTTAGACAAAAAATATCAGCCAAATCGTGTATTTATCGAGTACAATGGAATGTGGCAGACAGAACTGCTTCGAGAGATGCAGATGCCGGATGATTGGATTATGGTACAGATATTGACAACGATTGATGCCAGCACATTCCAGACCTATATGGCGAATATGGGAGGTATGGTTGTACAACAGTTTACAGATGCAGATGCGGTGATATTTAATCGTTGTGACGATGATACACCAATGCCATCGTTCCGTCGACTTGTGAAGGCAAATAATCGTCGTGCACAGATTATTTACGAACATAAAAACGGAAATATAGTAAATGGTATGGAAGAGGAGATGCCATTTGACTTGAATGCAGATGTAGTTGAGATTAATGAGGAGGACTATGGAATTTGGTATATGGATGCCATCGACCATCCTGAAAAATATAAAGACAAGACGCTCAAATTTAAGGCAATTATTTATCATCCAGAGGGATTTCCACCAGAGTGGATTGTACCGGGAAGATTTGCGATGACTTGTTGTGTAGAGGATATTACGTTTATTGGATTTAAGTGTCATTGTCCGCAAGGGGCAGAATTTAAGACTCGTGACTGGGCAGACATTACCGTAAAGGCAAAAGTGGAGTACACACCGGAGTATGAGGGGGAGGGTCTTGTACTAGACACAGTCAAAATAGAAAGAACAGAAAAGTCAAAAGAAGAAATTGTATATTTCACATAAAATGAAATGGTCATTGTTATATTAAGTGCTATAAAATGATTAGACCTCTTTAAGTGGGTATGGTAAATTGCCAATATCTGCTTAAAGAGGTTTTTTCTTATTGTGCATATCTTTTTGTTTCTATCATATATTAAAGAATAGATAATCGCTTTGGATTTTTTTATAGCTGGGATACAATGCTTGAAATTTCTGAGGAAAGATTCGTATAGGAGGATGTATATGTGTGGTATAGCAGGATATGTTTCTTATGAAAATGATTTTATAGAGCAGAGACCGCTTCATGAGAACAGAGTAAGAAAAATGGGAAAAACAATTGTCCATCGGGGACCGGATGATTTTGATGTTTATGTAGGAAAACATGTGGCATTTGCACATACAAGGCTTGCGGTTATGGACCCTGCAAGGGGAAAACAGCCGATGAGAAAGGTAGTGGACGGAAAAGAGTATGTGATTGTTTATAATGGAGAAATATACAATGCAGGGGAAATTCGAACTGAACTTGTGAAACTAGGGTATGTATTTTCTACTACATCGGATACGGAAGTGGTATTAAATGGCTATATTGCATATGGAAAAGAGCTGGTAGATAAATTAAACGGAATATATAGCTTTGTCATATGGAATGAAAGAGAACGAACCACCTTCTTTTGCAGGGACCGATTGGGAGTAAAACCGTTATTCTATACCCTTAGAAATGGCACTTTTTATTTTGCATCTGAAATAAAAGCACTGTTTGCGGGAAATGCAGTAGAACCGATAATCAATAAATATGGGTTATGTGAATTGTTTGGTATTGGACCTGCTAGAGTGCCTGGCTGTGGAGTGTTCGAACAGGTATATGAAGTGCTACCGGGACATTGTGGCAGTTTTAGTGATGGTGGATTTGTACAGCATCAATATTGGAAACCAAAAGCAGTGCCAGTGACCGATTCTTATTTAGAAGCAGTTGAGCGGGTTCGGGAAATTTTGACAGATGCCATTGAACGGCAAATGGTATCGGATGTGCCGATTTGTACCTTGCTGTCAGGCGGTTTGGATTCCAGTGTTGTATCAGCCGTAGCAGCAAAATATCAGCAAAAAAAAGGAATTGTGTTAGATACCTATTCTTTTGATTATACAGATAATCAGGAAAACTTTAGAGCATCCAGTTTTCAACCAGAGCAGGATCGCCCTTATGTCGATAAAATGGTGGCTGCAATCGGTTCGAATCACATCTATTTAGAATGTGCATATGAAGACTTGTATGACAGCTTATTTGAGGCTGTGGATGCAAAAGATTTACCTGGAATGACAGATGTAGATGCCTCCTTGCTGTACTTTGCGGGCAAAATAAAGGAAAGGCATACGGTATGTCTTTCAGGAGAATGTGCGGATGAAATTTTCGGAGGGTATCCATGGTTTCGTGCGGAAGAAAGTTTCTCTATTAATCGTTTTCCATGGTCGAGGGATTTGGAATTTCGCAAGGCTGTTTTGGAGAGTGAACTGTGTGAGACATTACCATTAGAAGAATATGTACAGTCTCAGTATGATCGAAGTTTGCGGGCAATGTCGTTATTGCCAGAAGAGGCAAAAATAAAACAAGATCAATTGTTTACCATGAAGCAGTCAGATTTTGCGAAAATAAATGAAAGACAGTGGAAATTAATGGTAGAACGTAGAGAGCGAGAACTTTCTCATTTGAATATGAACTGGTTTATGGCTACCTTACTAGAAAGAAAAGATAGAATGACAATGGCGAAGGGATTGGAGGTTCGTGTACCATTTGCGGACCATAGACTCGTAGAGTATTTATATCAGATGCCTTGGAATTACAAGTATTATAATCAGCAGGTTAAAAGTTTACTAAAGGATGCTATGGGATCCTATTTGCCAAATGAAGTGCTTTACCGAAGAAAATGCCCATATCCAAAGACATATGATCCAAAATTTGAAGCGTTATTAAAGAAAAATCTAAAAGAAGTCTTATCTGATTCGGCAGCGCCAATTACAAAATTGGTAAATCATGAATATTTGGAACGATTGATGCGTACTACATCGGATTATGGAAAACCATGGTTTGGACAGTTAATGGCAACACCACAGATGTATGCATATTTGATTCAAATGAATTATTGGATGGAAAAATATCATGTGCAGTTACGACTATAAAAATTGTATATTTTTCCAGTGCTAAAGAAGAAAAGGAAAATTTGCAAATAGTTTTAAAACTACTGACAGAATCAAGCATTGACCTTCTTGGGGTATGGAATTTATGATTCTGTCAGTATAAACATAGGTAATCTAAATCTGCTAATCAATATTGGTTAATGTAATTCATAGGATTGAAGAACAGGCTGTATCTGTTTTTCTTCTAAAGCCATTTCCAGTGTTGCAGGAATGAGATTCATGTGTGCCACCAAGGAATTTGGCTTTTTACAAAAATCGTCCTGACCGAAAGGAACAAAGAAAACATGTTTGATTGCATAGAGTTCTCCTAAATTTTTAAAGTTGAGTCCAAGACTGTCATTGCTTGCAAGAGATAGAACTACAGGACGTTCGGTTCTAAGTTGTGATTTTGCAGCCATCAGTACTGGAGAATCAGTGATTGCCATGGAGAGTTTTGCCATGGTATTTCCAGTACAAGGAGCAATGAGGAGAATATCCAACATTCCTTTGGGACCAATAGGTTCTGCTTGCGAAATGGTAAGAATAGGACGATGTTCTGAAATTTCTTCTGCTTTTTCTAAAAAGTATTTACAGGAACCAAAACGGCATTCCATTTCCTGTGGTACATAGGAAAAAATGGGGATGATGGTTGCCCCCATCTCTTTTAAAAGTTTCATTTGTTCAAAAGCTTTCTCATAAGTACAAAAAGAACCGGTCATGGCAAAACCGATTGTCTTTCCGGATAGCGTCATAGAGATTCCTTCTTTCCTTTTTTATGGTACCTGCACGACAGGTATGCCTACGTTTGCTTGCATTAAATTAACTGTTTTTCCTTATCTTACATAGATTTAAGTAGTACAATAATCTGTTTTGCTAAAATATCGGCTGCGGTTTTGGGAGATAATTTACCCGGAAGACCAAGGCAGTGTATGGTTGTAATGCTGAGTTTTTCGGCAGTATCAAAATCTACTCCACCTGGCATGGAGGCGATGTCAATAATAACAGCATCTTTACTGATAAAAGAGAGTCTGTGTTTATCAAGAACACGTACGGGAACGGTATTAAAAATAAATAAGAAATTTCCGATATGATCGGCAAGCTGATCGTATGTCAATGTTTCATAGCCACAACTTTCTGCAAAAGCAAAATCGGTATCTTTTCTTGCACAAACAGTGACTTGTGCATCCAATCCTTTTAATTTTCTGGCTAAAGCTTTTCCGCATTTGCCAAAGCCAAGAATCAGACAACGCGATTTGTGCAGTACATGTGGACTGGCTTTGATCGCATGGTAAATAGCCCCTTCTGCGGTAGGGATTGCGTTTGCAATCGCAATGGAATCACATTTCAATAAATCATGGCAAGGAATTTGATATTTCCTTGCAAAATCTAATACTTCCTGCGGAAAATGCCCTCCAATCAGCATTTTAGGAGGATGTTGTTTTAAATGTTGGAAAAAATAATCAATGGTAATGAGATAATTTTTATTTTCCGTATAGATATGTGTGTTATCTTTTGTAAAAGGAATTCCAGTAATCCATATATCACTCGGTAAAAGGTTGGCGGAAGAATCTAGGCTTTCTGTGTGCAATTCTCCCTCATCGGTGTTGCTTGGCAATGCAATTCCTGAGACAGAAAAGCCCATTTTCAGAAATTTTTTGTATAGTAAAAGTTGACGGTAATCTCCACCAATCATGGTGATTGTGTAGGAGAGAAAATCACGAGCCATAGAACAAAACCATCCTTAAAAAAGATATACTATATTGTATGAGAAGGGAAAGAAAGGGTGACAAAAAAAGCTGATACACGGTAAGTGTATCAGCTCTTTACTTAAGATTATTTTTCTTCGTTGATTTCTTCTGTAGGTTCGATATTGACAATTTCATCATCTGAATAGAAATCATCATCAAAATCATCATCAAAGTCATCAAAATCATCATCTAAGTAGGTTGGGGTGAAGTATTTCACAACTGCGTAAGCAATGCCGGCAATAGCAGCAATGGCACCAATAACAGCAAGTACCCAGACAACTGTATTTGCTTTCTTTTCCTCATCCTTTTTTTGACGAATTAAGTCGTTTAAATGAGCAGTAGCAATAAGTTCTTCTAGTTTTTGATTCATAGTTATCATTCCCTTCTTTTTTTCCCTCATATACTTATCTGTATATATATTATTTATTTTACCACAAAAATATTTATTTTACCACAAAAATATTTATTTTACCACACTAATCTATTTTTTTTAATTGTGCAAAAGCTGCCATCATTTTCTTTTTTCCAGCCTCTTCAAATTCTACTGTAACCGCGTAATCTTTTTTCCCTTCTTCTATTTTTAATACCTTGCCTGATCCGAATTTAGTATGTGAGACAGTATCTCCAACTTCGTAGTCTGGTTTGGAAAAAGAGTGCGGCATCTTTGCCGCAGATGGCTTACTCTGATAAGGTTTTTCAAAACGAAATCCTTTTTGAATCATAGGATTGTTTGCAAAAGGATCTTTTCCGGTTCGTTTTGCATAGCCTCCAGAGGTTGCGTTAGAAAAGCTGGTTTGACCAGAGGCACTTGTGTACTGAAATGGCTTATTCTGGTTGGAAGAGGCTGTTTTAAAACCTTGTGAGGTATCGTTGTAAGCATTTTGCATGGAACCACTTGTATAAATAGAGGAAGTCGCTTGTTGTGTCATCAGATAACGTGGAATTTCATGTACAAAACGGGATGGTTTATTAAAACGAATTTCACCATTTTGCATACGCTGTCTGGCGCAGGTAAGGTGCAAGCGTTTCATAGCGCGAGTGATACCTACATAACAAAGGCGACGTTCTTCTTCAATATCCATAGGGTCATCCGAGGTAATACTCATGTAGCTTGGAAAGATACCATCTTCCATACCGCATAGATAAACGTTTGGAAATTCCAACCCTTTTGCGCTGTGTAATGTCATAAGTGTTACTACATTCGTATTTGCATCCAGACTATCAATGTCTGCCACTAAAGAGACTTCTTCCAAAAAATCATTTAGGCTGGCATCCTCTTCGGCGTTTTCTTCAAAGCTAACTAATTTGTTGCGCAGTTCGTCAATGTTTTCAATACGACTGCGTGCTTCATCCGTATCCTCTGCTTCTAAATCCTCCACGTAGCCAGTGGCTTCCAAGACTTCATCAAATAAATCGGATAAAGAATAAGTAGGGTTCCCCAATTTACCTTTTAAAATTTCAATCATGCTGACGAAAGGACTAATTTTCCCAGCGGCTCTTGAAAGACCTGGGATTTGTTCTGCGTGCTTACAGGCATCATAAAAACTGGTATCATTTGAAATAGAGTAATCCATCAGTCGGTCAATAGATGTCAGACCAATTCCTCGTTTTGGTACATTGATGATACGTTTGACAGATACATCATCTCTACCGTTGTTAATGGTTCGAAGATAGGCAAGCACATCTTTAATTTCTTTTCTTTGATAGAAGTTTACACCACCCACCAGTTTATATGGTATGTTTCTTTGTACTAATTTTTCTTCCAAAATACGGGATTGTGCATTGGTACGATAAAGAATCGCGTATTCTTTGTAGTTGTCATAGCCGTTTTCACATGCAGAAGCAATTGAATCGGCAATGGCTTCCGCTTCCTGATAAGCAGTATCAAACTGTGAGAAGGTCAAAGCTTCGCCTTCCTCATTTTCTGTCCAGAGTTTCTTTTCTTTTCGTTCGCTGTTGTTGGAAATTACTTCGTTTGCTGCATTTAAAATTGTCTTTGTAGAACGGTAATTTTGTTCCAGACGGATGATTTCTGTTTCAGGGTAGGATTTTTCAAAGTTTAAAATATTGTAAATATTGGCACCACGGAAACGATAAATCGACTGGTCATCATCACCAACTACACAGAGATTGTGGCATGGTTGTCCTTCTGAATTTGTAGTAGTAGCAAGCAATTCTAATAATTTAAACTGAACAGAATTGGTATCCTGATATTCGTCAACCATAATATACTTAAATCGATTCTGGTAGTAAGCAAGAACGTCTTTATTATTTTGGAACAATTCTACGCTTTTAAACAATAAATCATCAAAATCCAATGCGTTATTTTGCATAAGACGTTTTTGATATTCCGTATAACAGGCAGAGTAAGTTTTGTATAGAATATCATTTCCAGCCGCAAGTGCATAAGCCTCTGGGGAGATAAAATCATTTTTTGCGGCTGAAATACGGCTTAAAATTGCACGTTCACGAAACTTTTTAGGGTCCAGTTCTAAATATTTGATAATATCACGCATCAGTGTTTTCTGGTCATCACTATCATAGATGGTAAAACTATTATCATATCCTAAATAATTAATATATTTTCTTAAAATGCGTACACAAGTAGAGTGGAAGGTACTGATCCAAATATTTTCAGAGCCAAAACCAATCAGAGAATCCACACGTTCCCTCATTTCTTTTGCCGCCTTATTGGTAAAGGTGAGGACAAGGATATTCCATGGATTTACTCCAATTTCGTCCATCAGATAGGCGATACGGTGGGTCAGCACTCTTGTTTTACCAGACCCGGCACCTGCAAGAATAAGAAGCGGTCCTTCATTGTGCTGAACTGCTTGTAGTTGTTCTTTATTTAAACCATCATATATACTCATATGTACCTCCGTAATAAATTAATCCAAACGTATGTTTTATTATAGCATTGTTGCAGTAAAATGGCAAGCAAAGAGGAGAAAAGGCTTGCCATTTTTAAAGGAATGATTTATCATTAAATATACATATGGGTGAGTTTTAAAAGTATGATGGAGGGGGATAATTATGTCAGAGGTAAATTTTTCTTTATTAACACAGGAAGAAATTGATACGTTAATCAAATTTTTAAGAGAGACAAGTGACAATGTTGATAGTGAGGTGCTGAGTCAGGATAGTATTGATAAACTGATTCATATGATGCGTACTTATAGTAAGAAGCCATCAGGTAATCATAAAGCATTAGGAACAGTTAGAGCATTGGCAAGTGTTTTAAGTAGTTCTTATACATGGTCACTAGATTTTGAAGAAGCAGAAGAAAGTGGATTTATGAGATTGTATGCTACAGACGGGGAGCAGAAGGAGTATATTTCACCTAGAGGATATTCCTGTGCTTGTTTCGTAGATGATAACAGTACATGGGGATATGCCATTAGCCCAATACAATTTGTGGATGTGGCAAAGGTCTTTCAATTAAAATTTTCAAAAGAAACGTATGAAAACGTATGCAAGAGATTTGCAGATAAGAATTATGGAGATGAATCCTACGAAGTAGATGATTTCTTTTTAGCTACAGGAAGAGATTTGTTGGTTTGTCTGCTATAGAGAGAAAAGGATAGAGGAGCAATGTAATGTATAAGCTGATTAATCAGGACGGAAAGGCAAAAAGTGCAGAATTTCAAACGGTTCATGGCACAATACAAACGCCGGTATTTATGAATGTGGGAACGGCAGCAGCAATTAAAGGTGCGGTATCTACACAGGATTTACAGGAGATACATACACAGGTTGAATTATCAAATACCTATCATTTACATGTTCGACCAGGAGATAAGATTGTCAAACAGATGGGTGGCTTGCACAAGTTTATGGTATGGGACAAGCCTATTTTAACAGATTCAGGTGGATTTCAGGTATTTTCCTTGGCGGGACTACGCAAAATTAAAGAAGAAGGTGTTTACTTTCAATCTCATGTAGACGGAAGAAAGATTTTTATGGGACCAGAGGAAAGTATGCAGATACAGTCCAATCTGGGATCTACAATTGCCATGGCTTTTGATGAGTGTCCTCCGCATCCTGCTACAAGAGAATATATGCAAAATTCAGTGGATCGAACAACACGTTGGCTGGCTCGTTGTAAAAAGGAGATGGCGCGACTTAACAGCTTAGATGATACAATTAATAAAAAGCAGATGTTGTTTGGTATTAATCAGGGTGGTACATTTGAAGATATTCGTATTGCACATGCAGAGAAAATTTCAGAGATGGATTTAGATGGATATGCAATCGGCGGTTTGGCGGTAGGTGAGAGTCATGAAGAAATGTATCGTATTTTGGATGAAGTTGTACCACATTTGCCATTAGAAAAGCCAACTTACTTGATGGGAGTGGGAACGCCTGCTAATATTTTAGAGGCAGTAGACAGAGGCGTTGATTTCTTTGACTGCGTATATCCAAGTAGAAATGGAAGACATGGTCATGCCTATACAAATTTTGGAAAGATTAATCTATTGAATGCTCGTTTTGAGACAGATGGAAAGCCAATTGAGGAAGGATGTCAATGTCCAGCATGTAAACATTATAGTCGAGCATATATACGTCACTTATTAAAAGCAAAAGAAATGCTTGGATTACGTTTAGTAGTCGTGCATAATTTATATTTTTACAATACAATGATGGAAGAAATCCGTGCGGCTATTCGTGATAACCGTTATAAAGAATATAAGGCAGAGAAACTTGCTGGATTTGAGCGTGGCGTATAGCATAATGGATAGACATATTCGGGATAATAATATTCAGAATAGTTCTAATAAAAAGAAAGGAAAGGGTAAGAAAGATGAATTTTCCATTTTTAACTTCAAACGCAGGAGGAAATGATTTTGTGATGATCGGAGTATTACTGGTTGTCATGGTTGTATTTTATGTAGTATTGTTCCGTAAACAGAACAAGGAGCAGAAGCAACATGATGCAATGGTATCTACAGTAGAGGCTGGCGATAGCATTGTAACAAGTAGTGGATTTTATGGTGTTGTACAGGATGTGACAGATGAAATCGTAATTGTTGAATTTGGTAGTAATAAGAATTGTCGTATTCCTATGAAAAAAGAACATATTTCAGAAGTTGAAAAAGCAAATAAAAAATAAGAGATAACGAAAAGAAAAATGCGAAAAACAGTAGAGATGTTTTTCGCATTTTTTTTGTTAGAGTGATTGAAGTAATATCATGAGAAATTGCGTTTTGTTTTTGATAAACAAAACAAAAAGATATGGTATAAAAACACCTTATATAAAAATAAAAAGAGAAAAAGTGTCATTAATCGACAAGATAATTATTAACATTTATATGCATATTATGTAAAATGAAAAATGTGAAAATTTGAGCGCGTGAAAATGAATAGCATTTCTTTTACTTAGAACTACTTTTATATAGATGAACAAGATAAATAAAAGGATAGTTTGTGGAAGAATAAAAAAGACATTCTCTATGATGATTTGTGATTTCATCATGAAGAATGCCTGAAAAATATAGTTTGAGAAAAAAACACTTCTGAAAATTCATTGATTGCCACAAAGCGTTCTGTACAGGATGCTTTGTGGCATCGAGAGGAGGCAAAATGTTTAAATACGAATTAAAGAGAAATATATGTTCAATAAAAAATTATCTGACTTATGTATTTTGTTTATTTCCTGTTTGTATAAGTTTTATTTTTACATATATTGATAAGATGCAATTAAAGAGGGATATAAGTGAACAGGCAATAGATATAAATCTAGAGTATGCACAACAACTTTACAAGGGAACAAATGCATTCTCCTATATATTGAATTTTTTTGCCTCTGCTGACTTTTATATGATTTTTATTTTAGTGTTATTGCTTTTATTCGGAATGAATTATGGAAAGAGAGAATTTGAACTTAGAAATTCAGGAAATGGTAATATGTTATTTACTCGAATTGAAATCTGCAAAGGAAATGCAAAAATTATTGCAGCACAGATTATTGCAGCGAATGTTATGATTATAACTTTTTTTGTAGCAATAACCGTTTTTATGTTGCTTCTTTCGCCGATTACACCGTGTGAAATCTTTAATTTGAATATTCCAGTTGAGACAAATTCTGTAGGAGTTTGTTTGGGGCTAGAGCTTGAGTATATTTTAAAGTTGTGTATATTTGTTTCTGGAAGTATCATTTTAAATTATGTCATTTCCTATTTTATTGATAACAAGTATGTTTCAACGGTATTTTTGGCAGCAGTATACATTGTTCCTATATTTGTATGTACAATTATTTCTGGAATTTCAACTAAAATAGGAGTTGTTGTTTCCTATATCGTGCCAGATCGTTATCTCTTTAGTGTATATACCAGATATGCGACAAAAGAGTTTTCTGTTATAAATGAAATTGGTTTTCTGCTTTTGTATATTCTGATTATATGGTCGGTTTCCAAGTTATATTGCAAAGGAGTGAAGAAAAACTACCTATGAAAAAACTTAGTATAAAGCCGATTGTTATGTCTTTTATATTGTTGATTTTTTGGTATTATGTAGCCTATGATGTATGTCAAAATTTACAGGGAAAAGTAAGTATGACACAGTATTTGGAGAGTGCGCTGTTTAATTACCATAAGATACTTTTTAATAATGCTATGTGTTTGTTGTTTGGGTTGTTGGTGACGATTCAGAACTATAAACGAGAGGAATATGTAGTTCGAGCAAAAAAACAAAATTTTCTTATTCAAATAAAACAGGTTGTGAAATATAGCTGTCTATATTCTGCTTTGGTATTGCTACTTGTACTTAGCGCTGGATTATCAGTTGTAGAGTTCGATATGAGTACAATTTTTGATATACTGCAATATGGAATTGTTTTTTTGGAGATTAATTATGGCTTTAGTATATTTTTTTACTATGTATCATCAATAAAAAATAGGAATTTTGCATTTGTAGTTGAAATGGCAATTATACTTATTCTACTTTTAGCTATACATTATTATGTTTTCTATTTCTGTGATACGATTACGTTTCAAATGGGTACGTGGTTTTTCATATTCTTATTGATTGGAATATTGTGTTCGATTGGATTGTTTAAAGATTTGAAGGAAAAGGAATATATAAGATGAGTATATTTTTTGGGATTATAGGTATGTCTTTTTTTCTATATTTTATGGGAAATTGTCAAACATTAAAAGAAATTATGGAAGTGTTGTATTTTGGAACAAAAGCAGGAGAATATACAATTTTAACTATATTGGTGCACTTTATGATTTATTTTTGGGTAGTGCTACAGGTGGATCGATTACTTGGAAATCAGAGAGCGCTATATTATATGCTTCGGAGCAGAGTGAAAGACAATGAAGCATTTCTGAAAATACAAGTTTTAGAACTTTTGAGAAATGTGATTTTGTTATTTGTAGGAAAGCTGGTTGCAGATTGTTTTTTGATGCTTATGTTTAAAGATAATTTATGGTCTGCAATGTATGGTTCTGTGCTAGTATTTTTTCTGATAATGCTTATATTGATTTCTGCAATAGGACTTTTTATGTTTTACTTTGTAAGAAGATTATCTATGACAAATATAATAGGAAGTTGCGTATTGCTTACATGTTTTGTACATATTTTATTACATAACTGGATTGTGCTACATTTTTATAGTGTAGAATATATTGAAATTGGAATCGGATTGCTATGCATTAGTGCGTTAGGGGCAATAGTAAAGAATAAAATTAGAAAGATAGAGAGGGTATGATTTATGATTCGAGTAAAAAATGTATCAAAGAAATTGAAAGATAAATTCGTGTTACAAGATATAAATTTAGAATTTGAAGAAGGAAAAATGTATTTGTTGCAGGGACATAATGGTTGTGGAAAAACTATGTTATTGAGAATGTTGTGCGGATTGATTGCTCCAACTTCAGGAGAGGTTTGCAATGATGTGGAGTATGATTATGGAGTAATGATTGAAAATCCAAGTTTTATAGAAGAAAAGACTGGTTTTTATAATTTGAAATATCTTGCAAGCGTAAAAAAGAAAATCAGTGATGAACAAATAAATGGTATGCTGGAAAAATTTGATTTATATTCAGCGAAAGATCAGAAAGTAAAAAAATATTCCCTTGGAATGAAACAGCGTTTAGGAATTATTCAGGCAATTATGGAAAATCCTAAGGTTATTTTATTAGATGAACCATTTAATGCTTTGGATGAAAAGAATTACAATAAAATGTTAGAGCAATTGGAAAAGGAAAAAGAGAGCGGGAAAATAATTGTAATTGCAGCGCATATGATTCAAACAGAGGTGTTGCAATTCTTCAATCAGAAGATTGTGATGGATGCGGGAACTGTAAAGGAAATTGTAAATATTTAAGTCCATATGAAAAAATGAGATGGTACGGAGATGGAAGTTGAAGAGTCTATCAATTACTTATATGTTTAGTTTGACAGAACAGTTTGTGCTACATTTTAATTTAGTAAAATACCAGAGAGGGGTTCCATGTAAACATGGAACCCCTCTCTGGTATTTCTATACTTGCCATAGTTGTAAAGCAAGTACGAATGATTAGATTTAATAAGTATCATGTGATTTTTACTTTAATGCTGCTTTTAAATTTTCTAATACAGAATAAGGAATTTTTAAATTGCCTTTACCGCTTCCCATCGAAATGTGTGGTTTGTTTGCTCCGTGGAAATCAGAACCACCAGTCATGATTAAATGATACTTGTTTGCATATCTGCGTACAATTCCTTCGTCAAAACCTGTATTTGAGGAATAAAATACTTCCAACCCTTCTAATCCTGCATCTTTTAAACGGGCAATTAAAGTGTCTAATTCTTCTTCAGGCAAATGATATACCAATGGATGTGCCAAAACAGGGATACCACCAGCTTGTTTAATCAGTTTTATGGCATTTTCAGGGGAAATGTATTCTCTTGGGACATAGTAAGGGCCATCCGCATTTAGATAATGCTCAAATGCTTCGTTCATGGATTTTATTTGTTTTGTTTCCAATAAAAATTTGGCAAAATGTGCTCTTGTAAGTACGGTACCAGGCGAAAAAGCGGCTGTTAGTCGTTCGATATCAATATCCAGCCCACCTGCTGCAAGATTTTGTGCCATTTTGGCATTTCGCTGATCTCTTTCAAGTAATGCGGCATCTAAAGAACGTTTTAAAGGTTCGTAGTTAGGATCAATAAGCAAGCCTAAGATATGAATATCTTTTTTCTTGTAGGCAGCAGAAATTTCCACACCAGGAATGACCTCTATTCCACTACCTTCGGAGGCTTTTTTTGCTTCCTCAAAACCACGGACTGTGTCATGATCGGTCAACGCAAAGGCAGAGAGATTACAACGTTTTGCTTCTGCTACCAATTCTGTTGGTGTAAAAGTACCATCAGAGACTGTGGAGTGTACATGTAAATCAATATATTTCATGGTAAATCACCTTCCTAATCTAATAATAAAGCTAAAGTTAAATAAGCTATAATAAGAACTGATACCATTTTACTATGAACGTGTTTCTAAAACAAGCGTATTCTTGCGGTTATAAATATAAAAATAGATGATCTCTCGGAATCTTGAGAGAGCATGCCAGCAAAACTCTGGCATTGAACTTT